>JAEEGK010002371.1_pt1 | contig 47190 bp, 33 predicted proteins | sample 8958771 | NCBI WGS metagenome assembly JAEEGK01 (sample SAMN16246547, study PRJNA631951) | gut metagenome | biome: gut microbiome; feature: rumen; material: SC-attached | host: Bos | place: Iran: Karaj | collected 2018-10 | reverse complement strand
ACAGAAACGACAGGTTCTTTGAGTTCAAAGCACCTGTGAATAGCTTCTAGTTTAACATTCATTGGTGCCCGCAATGGGTGATTCGGCGTATTTATGACTGTCATACGCTTCCGTTTTTTTGGGGGTAGCCCCTCTTTTTTCACCCACCGAGCGAGATGCTCCCTTGTCGGGTAGCCTAGTTTTCTGGTTGCCTTTGTGTAGGATTTTAGGTCGTGAAAGACTTCCAGGGCTTTTTTCTTCTGCTCTTCCGTGTATGGCATGATGCGTCCTCTAGTTGTGTCCAACTATTCGTCCGCATCCCCGGTTCTAATTTCAAAGAACCATTAGCTATGGATATGCCAGAAAGAAGGAAGTCCCCTTTTTTAGAAGAAGGCGTAACCCCTTTTAGGTGTAATCAAGCGAAATTTCGAAGAGTAATTGATGAGTTATCAGAAAAGACGTCTCATAAAGAGAATTTAACTGATGAAATTTGGGATAGGCGTATTAAGGATACGGAATTGCTGATAGAGTGTGCCCGGAGATATATCAATTTGTCCTTATCGATAAATTCCAAAGGTGAAGGTTTCTCTTATGCACTGGGATTGAATGAAACAGGCTTGATTGATGGAGGTAAAGCCTATTCCTATGAAAATCTGGATGATGTGTGGAAATTAATAGAGGACATTCGTCTTAGACCTGGAATGCAAGATAAAGAAGACCGGGATTTAATAGTGGTAACTCTTGAAAATGACATATTGGTCAAAAATCTTGCACCCGTAGTCAAAAAATTAAAATCTTTCGGCTATAAGGTCCATTTAGCAATTTTAGGTGGATAAACCCCTAGCCCCTAGATCCTAATCCCTAACTCATATCTAGAGATTGCTTCAGGGCTGTTCGCCCCTCGCAATGACAAGTTTTCCCTAGCTTCTAGATTCTTACCTCTTCCTCATACCTCAAAGGCGCAACGCGCCGACCTCATACCTCACCGCTCACAGCCTGCTGTTTGCTTTTTCTCTTGTCCTTCGTCACTCGTTTTTCGTCTGATTCCTATTTAATTGATATTTTTCGCCATTTTTCAAATAAAAACGTATTTTATTTAATAAAAGGGGGTAGTACAATATAAGGAGACTGTTTTATGAAACATACCTTGACGGTAGTTTCTGTTCTTTTCTTTCTTTTTGGAGTTGCATGGGCCGATTTGACCGTGCATATCCAGTCTCCCTTTCGTAATGATCCTACTTCTGCCGACTATGTCCCCCATGTTTTGGGTGGTGCTGGCGGCGACTATACGCCTAGTTACGGGCCGACTTCCAAGACAATCATGACCGAAGAGGGCGACCACTGGTATGTGTATACGTGGTCCGGCAAGACCTTGGCCGATTTCCAGGAATGGATGAAGTTCAACTTCAAGTTTTGCCCCAACACATCCGATGTAAATTTTAACAATAATTCCTGCGTCGATTGGGATGCCGGCGGCGAGAAGGAATTCCCGATAGGCGGTTTTTTCGGTACGGATTCTGAGATTTGGCTGTACACGGATGCCACGACGGGTAAGTACACCAAGTCGTTCATGGCTCCGGGCGCGAAGGTGGTGTGGTTCAAGAGCCCGTGGGGCAACAAGGCACTCCCGCAGATGTACTTTGGCATGGATTCTGTGCTGATGCGCTTTGTTCCGGGCGACAAAACGAAATGCGGCTGGTTCTATGGTGCGGTGACTCCGGCGATGATGACCGCAAACCCGGCGCAGACGGCTTATTTCACCCGCTACAAGGCTCCGTGGCTTTCGGTCCCTGCCGATACGAATCTTTCTATTGACCTTTCTGCCGCGCTCCAGGCCAATGACACTATCTATGTCGACGGCACCGAGGCTGCTCCGACTGCATCATCGACAATAGGCTCGCTTGGGACGTGCTTCGATGATACGCGCGTGCTGCATATTTACCATCCGTGGCGCAACAACACGAGCTACCGCGACAGCGCTTTCTACATCACGATTGGGAACAACATTCTGAATCAGCCGACTCCGATGAGCTCCGAAGGGGAATACCGCTTCTGGCGTCATTACTCGTTCGACGATACGCTGGTGGGTTCGCCGAAGTGGAGTTCGCAGATGGCGGACTTCCAGATTTTGCGTGGCAGCAACGAGTGGCCGCAGCATCCTTATTTCCAGCAGGGCTCGCAGATGAAGGCCCTGGAACTTTTCCCGTCGGGCATTTACGAGACTTGGTTCTATGCGAGCACCAGCCTGGGCTCCATCGATTTGCAGTTCTATCCACCTGAACCCAAAGTCGTACGTTTGCTGAGCCCGTGGGATGACATGTCGCCTTCGATGCTTGTGCTCGACCAAGACGATACGGTGAAGATGGGCCCGCTCCCACTCGACAGGAAAAAGGACACTTGCGGATGGTACGAGGGCACATATTACAAGCATGCAAAAGATTGGGGCGTGTTCTTCAAGCAGACTTTCGGCATGGATTACTACAATGCCGAGGGCGTGCAGGGTGCTGGAATTCCTGACGGCAATCCGGTCCGGCTGGATTCGATGATGGCGCTGCACGATACTGTGTGGGTTTATCCTTATCCTGTGTCCACAAGTGGCCCCGCTTTTTCTAACACTTATCCGGGTCGCCTTGGCCGTTGCCCCGAGCTGAAGATTTCGGCGCTTGTCTTGGACTGGGCCGGCGAATCGTATGCGGACAGTATCGACGTGGATTTTGGCGGCATTTACGGTGGTAACGACTATACGACGGTGCGCAACCACGACCAGAACGGACAGCTGACCGACCTCAAGACATGCGGCGGGCTTGCCTTGGGCATGGTGCAGGATACTTTGGTGAACGGGGTGCCTGCCCGCGTGGATTCCTCGGTGTTCCCGTGGTCTATATGTTCTGCCGGTCACGAGATTGAAAAATGGTTCGTGCCGCAGGTGGTGGCACATGACGGCGCTGGCAAGGAGTACACGAATGCGACTTGCCGCGATATCGACCTCTCGCTCGACGAGGAAGGTTTCTGGCTTGCGGACTTCACCAACGAGGACGACTGCAACGATACCATCAATCCAGGTTTCTATCCCATTGACGATTTCCAGTACTTAGACGATGCGAAGACGGTGAAAAATCCGAAGTTCGACTGGAACGTGAGTGGCTGCCGCCACAATTACAGCTTCTCGATGAAGATTTCGGCGCAGTTCCAGTACATTCCGGGCCAGTATTTCGAGTTCCGCGGCGATGACGACGTGTGGGTCTACATCAACAACCGCTTGGTGGTGGACATCGGCGGTTGCCACAGCCCTGTAGAAGGTGCGGTGAACTTGGATACACTCGGGCTTGTCGAGGGCAAGGAATATCCCTTCCAGATTTTCTTCTCCGAGCGTAACGCGGTGGGTTCGAACTTCAAGATGCGCACTTCCATCAACTTGCAGACTGAAAAGACGTTCTTCCCGGTGCATATTCCGCGGACGGACACGACTATCGAATACAAACTGTTGCAGATTCTCGTGGAAGAATCGCTGGGCTGCGACATTTCCAAAACGGGCAAGGTTGACACTGTTGCTGCACAGTCTGCGTTTATATTGAAGAGTTTGACGGGTAGCTTGCAAGAAGGCGGTGTGTCGCTGAATCCCGGTGTCAATTATGGCGGTATCACTATTTCCGAGGACATGGCGGGTTTTGTCATCGATACGAACATGATTGTGAAGACTCGCTCGCTTGCGCCGGGTTCGTATGTGCTGGAATGTTACCTTTCTTCGGACCCCACGCAGTCTACCGAGATTTATTTCACGGTGCCGGAATGGCCCAAACCGACGATTGTCTTTGTGGATTCGACGGGTGCATTTATCCCGGGTGATACGGTGTCTATGGAATTGGGAACGCTCGCTTTTGTACCGTACAAGGTCCGTATTGCGGTGGTTTACGGTGACATGGTGTGTACGGATTGTTTCTCGATGCTTGGATTACATACAACAGATTCACTTACATTCCTCGACATGAATAGTTCTGCCATCAAGGTTATCGAGACGGATTCGATGGGCTATGCGACGTTCTATGTTATGGGTACAGATGCGGTGGTGAACGGCTCGTTCCGCGTGGGGAGTGAGTATGTACAAAATGTGCTTGTCTGGAAGAATATCAATCTAGAAAAGCCGAAAGTGCCGATTGCGACCAAGGCCGAAATGTACGACCGCAATGGCGACGGCATTGCGGATAGTTTGCTCGTACTTTTCAATGAACCATTCGATGGCAGGTTCCCGGACCATACAAAGTGGATGTTCGGCGACAGTTCCTGGCATGTTACGCCGGACTTGGCAACCGTTATGAAACATGTCGCGGGCGAGCAATCGCTTGTAGAAGTTGCGGATGGTTTTTCGACGGAAGTCTTTACTGGCTTGGAAAAGGATCAGTATCACGGCACGTTCAGGTACCACTTCCGTTATTACGATGAGGAACAGGGCGATACGATTTCGCTCGATACCATGGTCCAGTTCATTGACGAAAAAATCGGAGCAATTATCAAGAGTGCGGTGGTCTCCATCAAATCAGACAACATAACGATGCTCTCCGTTTACTTGAGCGAGGGAACGGATCCGTCTGGGATTGATATATCGAAAGCCTTCGATTTCAAGATTTGGCGTGCTGGTATGGAAAATTCCAATTTGCTGAGTATTTCGACATATAACTTGCATACAGAAGGTATGCGGTATGACCTCTATTTCTATACAGATGAGACGCACCCGGCTCCGGCTGTGGGCGATTCTGTGCGTTTGTCCGAAGGTGTGTTGCCGGATTTAAGCGGGAATACTCCTCATGCGGGCAACCCTTGGGTACGCATTATCGGTGGGCAGCGCTTGACAATGGATGCAACCGAGGTGGTGAAGATTTCGGCTGAGAAGGTCCTTGCTCCTGAAAATGGTCCTGGTGAGAATGCGATTAAGCCTATCCTTGTTCCCATGGAATGGCCGATGGAACGGATTGTTGAGGAATACGGTATTCCGGGCCATGTTTTGGGTTTCGACTTGCAAGAACTGGGAATTACCGCGAGGGATACCGTGCCGCTCGAAGATATCCGCATTGAATGGGAAATCTACTACTTTACCAATTTGGGGCAGTATGTCAATTCGAATAAGGATGGCGTGAACTGTTCGGATGCGCTGTTTAATGGTGATTGCACAAGGAATCCGGGCAAGGTATTCCTTGCATGGGATGGTCGCAGCAAGGAAGGGCGCGTTGTGGGGACGGGAGCCTATGTATCCAAGTTGAGTTGGAAGGTGCGAGTCGGCAAGGATAAAGTCGGGACCAAGGATGATACCCGTACCATGGGAATCATCCGCGGGAAATAACGGCGCTATATCGGGTATTTGTCTTTTGCGGCGTCGAGTTCGGCGGTTGTCTTTTCCCATGCTTCGTAGAGCTGGTCAATATTTTTCTTATTGTCGTCCATGTCTTTGGCGATGGCGGTGATGGCGTTGCCGTCGCCGCTTTCCGACGCGGTCACAAGCTTTGCTTCGAGTTCGCCACCCAAGGCCTCGGCTTTTGCGATTTCTGCTTCAAGGCGCGTGAGTTCTTTTTCGAGCGGCTTGATGACCTTGGAGCGTTCGGCGATGTAGTCGGCGCGGGCCTTGCGGTCTTCTTTGGCGCGGGGGGCTGCCGAGGGAGCGTCCGTTTTCACGTCGATGTTCGAGACTTTGATGTTCGCGGATTCGGATCCACCGGGCTTCTTTTCGGATGCCCAGCCCACCTTTTCCAAGAAGTCGGCGTAGGAACCTTCGAAAATGCGGCACTTGCCACCATCAAAAACCACGAGGCGGTTTGCAAACGCATGCAACAGTTCTTCGTCGTGAGTGACCACCATTGCCGTGCCTTCGTAATCCTCGAGCGCATCAATCAGGCTCTCGATGCTTTCCATGTCGAGGTGGTTCGTCGGCTCGTCGAGCAACAGCATATTGCAGGGGCTTGCAAGGATTTTCCCGAGCAACACACGGCTGCGTTCGCCACCGCTTAAAACTTTCACTTTCTTGAGCGCGGCATCGCCACTGAACATCATGAGGCCCGCAAGCCCGCGGGCGCGGCTCTTTTGCGAAACTTCCTCGATGGCGGTCGCGATTTCTTCTTCGACGGTATTGTCGAGGTTCAGGCGGTTGATGTTTGTCTGCCCGAAGTAGTTTATTTGCAAGTTCGGGTTGTGGCTGATTTCGCCTGCGGTCGGTTGCAGTTCTTTTGCAATCAGGTTCAGGAGAGTCGTTTTACCGCGTCCGTTCGGGCCGATGACTGCGATGCGGTCGCCCTTGAAGACTTCCATCGTCAAATCGGTAATGAGTTCCGGGCCCATGCCCTGCACGTTCCCGTTATCGTCTTTGTTCGGGTACGCAAACGAAATCCCCTTGATTTGCAGCATGCGCTTGCCGGGGAAGGGGGCCTCGGTAAAGCTGAAATCCAGGTTGCGTTCGTGGGTGAGTCGTTCGCCAGTCGCGAGCTTTGCGGCGGCCTTGATTTTGGACTGCACCATTGCGGCCTTGGCGGCTTTGTAGCGGAAACGTTCGATGACTTTTTCGAGCTGTTCCTTCTTTTTCGCCTCGTTTTCTTGCGTGCGCTGGGCGACTTCTTCTTCTTCGGCGATGGTCTCGCGGAGTTTTTCTACCGTACCTTTCACTTTGCGCATCTTGTGGCGGTGAATGCCGACCGTGTGCGTGCAGACCTCGTCCATAAAGTGATGGTCGTGCGTAATCAGCAGCACCTCGCCCTTCCAGGCGCGCAAAAAGCGGCTGAGCCAGCGCATCGACACAATGTCGAGGTAGTTCGTCGGTTCGTCGAGCAGCAGCATATCGGGCTCGCTCGCGAGCACCTTCGCCAAGTTCAGGCGAATCTGGAAACCGCCGGACAAAAGCATCGGGCTCTTGTGCATCGATTCTTCGTCAAAACCGAGGCCGAACAGAATCGCTTCTACCTTGTGCTCTTCGAGCCAACCATCTTCGTTGGGCTTCAAAACGCTGCAGGCCTCTTCGTGTACGGTCGGGTGCTTGAAGTTTATATGCTGCTGCAAATAGCCGATGGTGTAGTTCTTCGGAATGTCGATGGAACCGCCGTCGATACATTCCTGCCCGAGAATCATCTTGAAAAGGGTCGATTTTCCGCAACCATTGCGGCCCACGAGCCCCACGCGTTCATGGCTAGCTACCAGAAAACTGGCACCGTCGAGCAGCACCTGCTCGCCAAAGGACTTGGAAACGTTCTGAACTTGAATCACGGAGGCAAATGTAGTAAATAGTGGTTTGGGGGGTATGAGGTCGCTTCGCTCTGAGGTCGCTTCGCTTTGAGGCGTGAGGTAAGGTAGGAAGTAGGCAGTAGACAGTAGGAAGTAGACAGTAGGAAGTGGTTAGTAAACAGTGGTTGGTGGTTAAGGAAAACTTGTCATTGCGAGGGGTGAAAACCCCGAAGCAATCTCCATCAGAGAATCTAGAGACTAGGATCTAGGGGCTAGGGAGAAATATCACGGCTTCGCCGTCCTATATTGACGCACGAAGTGCGTGATTCTTTTCACTAGCCGCTAGTCTCTATTCTCTAGTCTCTCGAATACTCATTGCTCATTGCTCATTGCTCACCGCTCACGGCTCATTGCCCGCGCCTCGCGCCTCGTGCCTTTTTATTATTTTATTAAGTGTTGAAGGAGATAAGTCATGACTTCAAGATTTTTGTTTTCTATTTCTGCGGCACTTCTTGCCGGAACCGCTGCTACCGCAGCAACCATTATCCCCACAATGCCGACACTGTCAGATGGCTGTTACCAGATTTCGACGGCAGAGGAACTTTACGGCTTTGCCGAAATTGTAAACGGGAATGACAGCACTCCTGGAATCGGGTCTGTTTGCGGCGAACTCCTGAATGATATCGTTGTAAATGAAAATGTGCTGAATAAGTCGGGGTGGCTCAATAGTGAAAGCGCCGATACTTTGGCCGTATGGAAACCACTGGTTGGATTCTCGGGAACGTTCAATGGCAACGGGCATGTCATCTCGGGACTATATTCCGCCGATAACTCAGGCCTTTTTGAAACAATTGTTTCGGAGGATTCTGTTGTCGTTGTCAGGGATCTGGGAATAGTTGATTCTTATTTTTCGCCTGCATCTGTTGCCGGGGTCCTTGCCCAAAGGATTTCCGGGAAGGCTAAAGTTCAAATAACCAATTTCTATACATTGTCCACCATTAGGACTACAACGCGTAGTCCGCGAATGGGGGCTATTGCGGCTTATTTAAACGAAAGTACGCATTTGACTGTGACAAACTGCTATAATGCTGGAATACTTGTCGATACTAGAGGTAGTCATTATTCAGATTTTTTGGGTGGTTTGCTGTTAGACAATTCAAATATTGAAATAAGCAACTCTTATGTACTGAAGCAAAAAGACATTGATTATGTTTTTTATGGATCTGTAGCGGATTCAGCCGCTTTTCGTAACGGGGCGGTTGCGTACGCCTTGCGTGAAGGAGAGAGCGGTTCCATTTGGGGGCAAAACGTAGGCACGGATAAATATCCGGTTTTTTCTGGCAGTCTCGTAAATTCAGCGGCGGCCAGGTACAATGTTACGTTCCATACTTTTGTGGGTGATACGGCCTCCTATTTCGATAGTTATATCTCTGGATTCAGCGTTGCACTCCCCAAAAAGGTCGAGCAAGAAAACATGTACTTTGATGGTTGGTACAGGGATTCCGAATTCAGTGGAACGCCTGACTCGGTTATTTCTGACATGACAGAAGGAGATCTTGAATACTGGGCGAAGTTGAATAGACGCTATAAGATAACTTATCATGCCGATGGTGCCGTATTTTCATTATATAGTCAAGAATGCATCGAGGATTATTATGCGCCAATAGAAGAAAATACGGATTGCTACATAAGCGGAAAGGGAACGAAACTTTATAGGGGTCAGGAAGTTTATCGCGATAGCAGTATCTTTTTGGGATGGTACGATAACGAGGAATTGACGGGAACGCCGGTTGATTCTTTAGGGCCGGATGAAACGGGCGACAAGGATTTCTATGCCAAGTGGTTCAACCTCAAGAGGCCGCCGATTGACCCTGCGGACAGCTGCTACGAAATTTCGGATGTGGAGGAACTTTACGGTTTTTCTGCGCTTGTGAACGGGAAGTTTGCCAAGGATGAAAAACACCCGGATTACATTTGTGGCAAGCTTACGCAGGATATTGTTGTAAACAAGAATGTCTTGAAGAGAAACGGAACACTCGACAGCGCGAGAATGCAGGAATTCTTCTCGTGGAGTACTATAAACTTTTATAATGGCTTATTCGATGGGCAAGGGCATACGATTTCCGGACTCTATGCGAATGAAGCGGTATTTTATGCAGATGCGCCTGATAGGTACTCTGTAACCAGTGTTTCCATCCGTAATTTAAAAGTCAAGGATTCTTTTGTTCTTGGTGATTTTGATGCTGCCGGAATTATTAGTACTTACGATTCGTACCTTGCATTTATGGATATAGATAACACGCATTTTGATGGAGCTATTTATGTAACAGACGGCGGTTTGAACACCTATGTTGGAGGTCTAGTTTCTTATGCCCGCGAAAGATTGATTATAAAAAATAGTAGCCATCGCGGGATAATTTCTGTTCCTGATGGTGTGTGTATTGTCGGAGGCCTTGTGGGGCACAGCAATGAATTTACGATTCTTTTGCAGAATTCCAATGAAGGTCGCATTGAGGGTGGATGGCATGTTGGTGGTTTGGTAGGAGAAATTTCAAAACATTTCTTTATAGCGAATAACTACAATACCGCCGACATTGCTTGTAATAAATGTGTTGCGAATGGATTGATTGGGGGCTATTATATTCAGAAAACCGGAGTTACTGCAGATGAATTTTACAGACCTAGGCAATCCTTTGTCCTTAATAATTACAGCAAGGGTTCGGTTAGTACGGATGACTATTATACAGGTCTGGAGTTAGAATATAGCGACGTGACTTTCGAAAACAACTACTATCTGACTGGAACGCTGTCTTTAGACAGCGTCGGGATTGAGGCCGAAGCCTCGGCTTTTGTTGATGGAACTGTGGCTACGGCGTTGCATGACTATATTCAGAAGGATGCTGCCGGTGTAGAAATTGTGGGCAGTGTTAGGGGCGATAAATGGATTCAAGGTAGCGAATACCCTGTTTTCTCTGAAAATGAAACACGCGGTGTTATACGGTTGCGCGAATACGATGATTATAGGAAATTGCCAACAATTGTTCTTTTGTATACGCCTGGTCAGACGCTGCCCTTGCCAACTCCTACTGCAAACGGCTACGATTTCTTGGGTTGGAGATATGGCTCTGAACTGGTAACTGAAATTCCTGCGACAGCATCTGGAGATTTTGGTGTCGTGGCGGTATGGGAAGAAATCCCGAGCAGTTCCAGTGTTGCGTCTAGCAGTTCTGTGGCGTCAAGTTCCAGCGTCTCGTCTAGCAGTTCCGTGAAGCCCGCTTCCAGCAGTGTGCAGTCGAGTTTCAGCTCTGCGAAGGTCAATACCAGTTCCAGCAGTTCTGTGAAATCTAGTTCCAGCAGAGCCAAGTCTTCTAGCAGTGTCAAGTCTAGCTCTAGCAAGGGCAAGGATGCGATTGCCGCTGCCGCCCAGGTTCCGCAGTTCATGCTTACGGCTATGGGCCGCAATATCCAGGTGGCCGGTGCCCGCGTGGGTTCTGTCTACGCCGTGTTCGACATGCAGGGCCGCGTGATTGCCAAGGGCCGTGTAAGCGCTACTGATTTCAGCATCCGCATGGACCGCTCTGCAACATACCTGGTGCGCATTGGTTATCAGACGCAGAGTGTGGTAATTAGGGATTAGACGAGAGATAAAGTAGACAGTAGGCAGTAGACAGTAGGAAGTGGTTAGGCTAACTAACGAGAGAAAAAATTGTCATTGCGAGGGGCGAATAGCCCTGAAGCAATCTCTAGATATGAGTTAGGGATTAGGATCTAGGGTTTAGGGAGAAATATCACGGCTTCGCCGTCTGTTATAACACACGAAGTGCGTGATTCTTTTCACTAGCCTCCAGTCTCTATTCTCTAGTCTCTCAAAGACTCACAGCTCATGGCTCATACCTCATCGCTCACTGCTCGAGCCTCGAGCTCGTTGTGGACAATTCGCTGTTTTTCCCTGATTCGGGCATTCCCCCTGATTGCAACTCTTTGAGTGTCAACGCCTTTTTTTGTGACGCTATAGCAGACTATCTTGTGGATAGAATGTTGATAAATGTTGAAGGTGTGAATTGATGTTGAAGGTTCGGCCTTAGAGTTCGTTCAGGTCGATGATTTCGGTTTCTTCTGCAGTGTCCGTTTGTTCGGGGGCAGGAGGCGCGGGTGGCTGCACCGGCGCCGTTTGCGGATTGGCGGAATCTGCGCCTGCACCTTCCGGGACGGATGTCCCGGTGCTGTCGTTGGTTGCCGGGTCTAGAGCGATCGCTGCGGGCATGGCCGCGACGTTCTCGTCGTCGATTTCGGGCGCATCGCCCAGCAATTCATCTTCGAGGATGGCAGCCTGCGAGTCGGGCGGGAGTTCCGCAATTTTGGATGCGGCCTGCGCCCCGACGACGGGGACGAGCGGCTGCAGTATTGCGGGGAGCCTGTTTTTCGGGCCGCCCTTCGCATCTTTCGCGGTCAGGTCGAGCCCGTTGTTGCGGTAGAACTGGATGTCCCCGAGCACCTGTTCCGTCCAAGACCTCCGCATGGGGTCTTTGCGCCAGTCCTTCGGCGAGGAGCGCGGCGGGTTCAGTGGATAGAACTGGATGATGGCGTCTTCGACGGGTATCCCCGCGTCGAGTTCTTTCTTGAGGGCTTCGGCGCCTATGTAAATCTGTTCGAGCCCGGTCCCTTCTTTCAGCGCGAGCATCCCTTTGTGCTTCGCGTCTTTCTCGTAGTTCATCCGGAAGTCGGACACGTGCTTCACGAGCGACATGAGCAGCGCCGGGTCCACTTCGTGCATGTAGGCCGCTTCCATGACGGGCAGGCTCGAAAGCTGTTCCCCGTTCCAGGGAGTGCCCAGGTAGACGATTTGCAGCAGGTGGCGGCTACCTTTGCTCGTGAGTGTTACCAGGTAGCGCTTGCCGAGTGTGCGCCTGAGTTTCTTGAGGATGCGGATGCCACGGTTCTTGAATTGCCTGTAGCCGACGAACGTTATACCGAGTGTGTCTTTGACGTGTTCGAGGTGGGGCGTTGTCGCTTGCCGGACTTCTTTGTTGTATATCCGGAGGACAGCGGGGAGGATATAGACCAGTTCGGGCGTGGCGGTACTGTCCAGGCCCTCTTCGCCCAAGACAAAGTCGCCCTTCTTCAGGAGTTCTGTTACCTTGTTCATGGCATACTCCTGGAACACGGCTTCCTCGTCGATGGGCTTTTGCGGTTTGGGCGGAGTAAGGATACTTGCAACCGAGAGCGCCAAGATCAGGAGCGGGAGGGTGATGCTCAGGATTTTCACCTTGCGGCTGTAGCGGAAAATGCGCCACCAGCTACGTGCCTTGGGCGACCTCAGCAAGACGAGGACGATGGTTCCGAAGATGATTGTCCAGATGACAAGGTAAATCACGAAACCAATATAGGCAAAAAAGGCGTGGTCCGTAAGAAGATTTCTTATATTAGAGGCATGATAGACGCCTTGAAGAATATCGTCGTGATTGGCGACCGAGTCCTCATTAAGCCATTGGAAGCTTCGAACCGCACGGGTGGCGGCCTTTACCTGCCCCCGAGCGTCAAGGAACGCGACGCCGTGCATACGGGTGTCGTCATGCGCGTGGGCCCCGGTTTCCCGATTCCCGCGAACCAGGACCCGGATTCCGTGTTCCGTGGCGAGCCTGCGGAAAAGGTGAACTATGTGCCGCTCCAGGTCCGCGAAGGCGACGAGGCCCTGTACCTCCACCAGAACGGCTACGAAATCGAAGTCAACGGGGAACGTTACGTCATCGTTTCGCAGAACGCCATTTTGCTCGTGGTGCGCAACGACCTCACCGACCTCGACATCGGCATTGACACTATCTAAAAAAGGCGGGCTATTGCCCGCCTCGATTCAATTAGTCGTTTTTTAATTACTCGTTCTTGATACAACGTATGTAGAAATGATTTGATTCTTCGGGGATACCTTCGACGGCAAGGAATATTCCGGGCCAAGAGATATCAAATGAATACGCTGGAATCATTTTGTCTTCCGAGATAGACCAGACGGATGACATTTCGTCTCTTGTTTGAGTTGGCCAAGCGGTAAAAGACAAATACGGATCCTTGGAAAAATAGGCGTCACGGAAAGTTTTTTTCATATAGGGTCCATCTTCATAATCTTTATAATTTGGGTTTGGGAATCCTTCATGGCGTATTCCAAAACCAGATGGGTCGCCGTATGTCGAGAAGAAGAATAGATTAACATCATTATCGTTTGCTGGTTCTGTAAGGTCATAGTTCTTTTTGAAGAGATCTATCCATTTATTCCAGTCTTCGGTAGACGGGATTCTCCATCCATCGGGGCATATCCCCTGCATTTTTCTCGGGTCTGTAACGTTCTTTACCTTGTCCCAGTCTATTTTTCTATGCTCGCTTTCGCATGCCGAAAGGAATGCTGCTGTATCCGTGACGATAGAACACTCAAAAGAGCATTTGTCGAGTGATTCATAGAAATCAAAATCAATGGAATCCTGAACATTAAGGAGGGAATCTTGAACATGGAAGAGGGAATCGGTACAGGAACTCCGACAGTATGTCTTATTGTATTGAACGCAATCATTGAAGTTTGGCGGCCTATAGAAAGACGAATCTATGCCTAAGGCTGTTGGCAGGGAATATTCCCGTCCATAGAATTTACAATAAAATGGGTCGTCCATGTAGGGTGTAATTATTGCCTGTGAACAAGTGGAAGCCTCCGCCGCATAAACCAGGTTTTCCGCCATCCATGTTTGACTGCTGCCGTTCATGTTGATAGTCACGGTTTTGTAAATGTTTCCGTCGCGGGGGTCAACAATGGAATCGATTGAATGGGGTATCGGCTTGATTTTTACTTTCCATGCTCCCGAACCGCAGAGGAGGTGTAGATTTTTCTTGGTTAAAGGATGCCATTCTCCTTCACGCTCGTTTGTGCATGGGCCTGCATTGTGCATGGCTGCCATTAAGTTTATATAGAATTGGTTTAGTTTTTGTGCCTTATAATAGTCTTCTAACCAGGGGTTTCCCGCTCGGTCAATTAATTCAAAATGAATTTTGTCGATGTTGGTTGTGTATTTTAGCAAGGTGTCAAGTATGAAGTTTCCTGCATATTCAAATTTGCCTTCGTCGTTGAAACTAGTGAAAAGAGCGTCCTCTTCATCTTTTCTCAATAATTGCGAGAGTGCATTTTCGATAAACACAAGGTTTGAATCGTTGAATGAACTTTCTTTCTCAAAATTAGAGAAGGTTTCATATATTCCGAGCGCATGGAGAAGTTCACGTTCCGCGTTCGATTTTATTTCTGCAAAAGTCGAACCTTCTAGGGATGCGTATTCTATTCGGTAACTTATTATGTTTGTTAGCGTATTGATGTAAATATTACCGGTATCACGTAAATCAACAATAGCCCGTCTTGTCTTGATTCCCTTGTAGGCGTTTTTGTATCCTAGTTCTATTATGACATACGGGTTTTTAAATGAAATGCTGTCAAATTGAATTTGGTAATTGGAATATCTACCGTTTTGATTTACATTGAGCGATAGAATAGCGTTCCCTGTGGGAATCAATTTGTTGGTGTCGAGCTCGTACATGATTGCCATGTCGAACAACTGATTTGACGACATGCTGACTCTGCTGTTTTCGAAAAAGGACAAATCTGGAGAAGCTTGTCTGAAATAGAAAGTTTTGTTGTTTTTGGCGGAGTTTTGTGTAGTATCTTGGTTGTCTATTGAAGATGTGTCTTGATTGTCTGTTGAAGACGTATCCTGGTTGTCGGTTGTTGATGTGTCCGCGTTGGCGAGGCTGTCCGTTTCTTCGGTCGCCCCTCCCATTACGGAGAGCGGCTTGTCTTCGTTGTCGCTGCATGCTGCCAATGCCATTAGCAGGGCCGCACACCCGATGATTGATTTCTTGTTGAGTGTAAACATGGTTCCCTCCTATCCTTTTTTAATTTCTGATTTGTTTGTCATCGGGAAGAACTGGACGTTCAGGCGGTACACCTCGTCGGTGTCTTTTTCCCTAGTGGCGATTTCAATGATTCTTTTGCGGAATGTCGCGATTTCCTCGACAATCTCGTGGTAGGCATTGCGGGTGATGCCGAGAGTGATGCCCGAAAAGTGACGTTCGTCTTGCGGCACGCCCTCGATGGCCTCCAATGCGAATTCGCCCATCTGCCGGTGCATTCCACGGATGGCGACGGCGGCAGCACCCAGGGGCCCTGTCGTCACCACGCGATCGGTCTGTACGTAGTTGTCGTTTTCGTCTTTCTGCAGCAGGTCTGCCTTGACAAGGAAGTTGAGCGATTCGCTCACTTCGGCAGCGCTGATTTTGGGGCGGCATGCGTGGGCAAGCGCAAGCGGCTTCGCTCCCGGCATTACGGGCGCAAGTTCACGGAGTACCGGGTTCTTCCAACTGTCGAAATAGCGGAAGGCGTCACCCTCGATGACTTTTGCCTTGTTTTGGGTTGCGATGGTGAGCATTTTGTTGAATGCGTCTTTCTTGGTCTCATCGGTTTTTGCATGGTCGAACTGCACCATTTCGCGGAAGTACTCGCGGCGCTGTCCCGCGAGATGCATGGCGTCGGCCACGCGTTCCACGGCGTCTTCGCTCAGGCTGAACTGCCCCTCGCTTACGTACTTGAGGTAAACCGACGAAGAGAATCCCGCAATTTTTGCGAATTCACGCCAGGTGAATGCGGTCTTTTCTTTCTTTTCGGCATAGTAGTCGGCGATGTATTGCCGGTACCCCGTGTATTCAAATATGTCCTTCATGGACCCTCCTTCCCACATCTCGATGGTTCGATTCTGTCGGATCTGTTTTAAACATAAACAAAAAAATTTAAAAGTCAATACTTTTACAATGCAAAAATGCATTTTTTATAAAAAAATAAGCAATTTTCCATACATATTCTAAAAATTAGTGATTTTTTACAATGCAAAACAACGAAAAAGAGGGGCCCTTTGCGGGGCCCCGATTGCCAAAATGATGTTTTACCGTCGCAAAAAGCCTAGCCGTTGCCTCCCTGCGCCATCTTCTGGATGGTCTCGGTCAGTTTCCGGTTCAGCTGGATGAGGTTCGTGTGGATTTCCTTTATTTTCTTTAGCAGGGCGGCCGTGCTGTCGAACTTGTCCTTGACCACCTGCTGTGCGTTTGCCAGCGTCTTGGGGTCGCAGAAAACGTTGTCTGCCGAGGCCTTGAGCGCCTGGTAGATTGCCTTGCAGGCGCGGAGCTTCTGGTTCTCCTTTTCGGAGACTTCGCGGATTTCCTGCGCGATTTTTGCCAGCTGTTCACGCTTGTTCGCAATAATCTGGGGGTCGTTTTCCTTGACGATATAGGTGGGCAGTTTCGCGAATTCCTCGAAGCGTACCGCGGTGCCCGCGCGGACTGGGCCGGCCCTGTGCGCGTTCACGCCTTTCACCGCGGAGTCGATGCTGATGGTGCAAGTCGATGTCCCGTGGTAGTTGCACATGACGCGCTTCTCGATCATGTTCAATTCGTTGAACGGGTGGAAGTCTTCTTCGGTCTCGATGCGGTACAGCGGAACGTACAGGTGTACAGGTTCGCCGCTGATGGTAATCCTGTAGTAGAGGCACTGCTGGTTGTTGAGCGTGTGCGTGTCGTAGCAGTTGTTGCTTGTCCGGGAAATAAGATCGATGCGGTAGGCGAGATCTTCGGTGTCGTAGTCCTGCTCGAACGCGCCGGGCACTTCCTTGAGCAACTGCTTGTGGAGGACTTCGCTGTAGCTCTGCATGAGGACCCTGCTCGTGGAGGTCTTGCCCCATACAGCCGTGCCCAGGAGGAACGTGTCGGTGATGTTCGCTTCTTTCCTGCCGTTGAAGAATGCTGTCGCCTTGATGAGGTCGGTCAGCGACATCCATTGACGGATGGAAATGTAGAGGTCGTTGTTGTCTGCGGCTTCGGAGAGTTGGCCGATGATGCCGAGGACATCTTCAGAAAGCGAGACTTGCTTGATTTCGCTCAGCCACTGGCGCCGTTCTTCGGTGGAGATGGTCAGTTCCGGGTCCACGGTGAAGTTCTCGATTTCGAACTGGTTTTGCAGCAGGTGGCACAGTGCAGGCGACGAGAGGCTTTCGGGGAGCGTGATGGTGAGCGTAATGCGGTCGGCCATGCCCGTCTGGCGCATTGCCGTTTCGGGGCGGATTTCGCCGAGGATAACCAGCGGAATATCTTCGCGGTCCTGGATGGCGACCTGGAGGTTGTGCTTCGTGAGTTCGCTTGAGGGATTGAACCCCTTGAAGATAATCATGTCGTAGCCGGCGAGCTTTTCGGGGAAATCCATCTCCCTCTTGCCGAACTTGAGCACTTTTGGGTTGCGGAAGGTGGCGATGAGGCGCTTTGTCAGGAGGGACTTGCCCGAGCCGCAACGGCCGAAAATGTAGAAGGGTTCGCTGATAATTACGCCGAGGAAGGCGAGCTGGAAGCAGAATTCGCGTTCGGGGATGCCGACAGAAAGGGATTGTACAAGTTTGGATATGCGTTCGGTAAGGGTCATTGGATATTTCCTGGTACGATTACATTTACGTAATATAAAAATAATATTGTTCGAAAAAGTAGTTCAAGATGCTCCAGCATCGTTTTTTTTGTGGTTGTCCGGCTAGCGCAGGAGGGCCATGATTCTGGCTTCGGCTTCTGGGGTCACATTCACAATTTGGACAGCTACGAACAACTTGGCGTGCGTGGCGGAATCTGTGCTAAGTCGGCTTGCGTCTTTTTCGGTGGTGATAACGTTATGCCCCTCTGCGAGCAGTTTGGATACAATGTTTTTGATTCCCGTGTCGTGGTCCCGCAGGGCGATGGACTTTTGTATTTGCAGCCCTATGTGCTCCATGTCGTGGAAGAACCTTTGCGGGTCGCCGATTCCGGCCACGAGTGTGGCGGAGGCTTCGGGTGCATGGCCTTGGGTGTTGCGGATTTGCTGTATGCAAAAATAGACATCGGGGGTGGCGCCTGCGCAATTCAGCCGGAGTGCGATGTTCTTGTGGTCCTTTACGAGGCTCCGAGCCCTACCTGCAGGGAACAAGTCGGCGATGCCTTGCGGCTCGTCACCCCATTCGAGGCATATCGCTTTTGCGAATTGCAGGCGGGAATCCTCGAAGCCGTCGTCGCAGAGGATGATATCGAAATCCGGGTCCAGCTTGTGTGCGGCCGTGTAGCGGTTTCGCGTGGCAAGTACGGTGCAGCGGGGGAGTTTGTTCTTGAGTAGTTCGGCTTCGTCTTTTGCAGCCGCATGGCAGAGTACGGCGACTTTTTTCCCTTGGTCGCAAAGTTTGTTTGCAAGCCAGATGCAAAAGGGCGTCTTGCCCGCACCGCCGTTACGGTATGCCCCGACAATCACGACCTGGGCGTGCGTTGTCGGCCGGCCGGGCCTAAGGCACAGCCGGTGGTGTATAACATAAGCGGCGCGGTACAGCGCTGCTAAGGGGTACAGTAGCAAGTTTCTTTTTTTAGAGGCCAATATCGTTGCGCTTCTGCTGCAGGAACAAGTCTGCAAGGACCAAAGCCGCCATGCTTTCGACAATCACGGGGGCGCGCACGGCGACGCAGGGGTCGTGCCGGCCCTTCGCGGCGAGCGTGCCGTTTTCGCCTTCGCGGCTTGCGGTGTTCTGCTCCTGGGAAATCGTCGGCGTGGGCTTGAACGCGAGCCTGCATACGATGGGTTCACCGTTCGAGATGCCGCCAAGGCTCCCGCCGGCGTTGTTCGTGCGCGTGTGGAACCCGGTTTCGTCGTGGTAAATCTCGTCGTTGTGTTCGCTGCCGTACATGCGGGCGGCCTTGAACCCGCTCCCGATTTCGAAACCCTTGCAGGCTGGGATGCTGAGCATCGCCTGCGCGAGCAGTGCGTCGAGGCGGTTGAACACCGGCTCGCCGAGGCCCTTGGGCGGGTTTCTCACCAGGAGCGTGATGGTGCCGCCAACGCTGTCGGCTTTTTGCCGTGCCCCGAGGACGACCTGTTCCATCGCGTCGCTTGCGGCCTTGTCGGGGCAGCGCACGGGGCTTGCTTCGATTTGTTCCAGAGTAACTTTGTCCATGTCGACCTCGGGGCAGTCCACCTCGCCGATGGACGATACCCATGCGAGGATTTCGGTGCCTGCGACCTTGTTCAAAAGGATGCGGGCGACTTCTCCTCCGGCCACGCGGCCAATCGTCTCGCGGGCGGAACTGCGGCCACCGCCGCGGTAGTCCCTGAAGCCATACTTGATGTCGTAGCACAGGTCCGCATGCCCCGGACGGTACCATTTGGCAATTTCGGAATAGTCACCGCTGCGCTGGTCCTCGTTGAAGACGGCGAAGCAGATGGGGGTCCCCGTCGTCTTGCCTTCGAAGACTCCCGAAAGGATTTTCACCTGGTCTTTTTCGGCGCGGGGGGTGGTCATTTTGCTCTGTCCGGGGCGCCTGCGATCGAGCGCTTTTTGAATGTCGGCTTCGCAAATGGGCAAGCCTGCGGGGCACCCGTCGAGGACGGCTCCGACCGCGGGACCATGTGATTCACCCCACGTGGATATTGCAAAAATGTTACCAAATGTGCTAAACATGATAAAAATATAGATAAAGGAGCCATTTTTTTACAAAAAGGGTGCTTTTTCGCCTAAAGTTTATTATGTTTTACATTGGTTTTAGGAGAATTGCGTGTTTAGAAACGGATTTATAGCCACACTGATTGTGCTGGCGCTTTCTATGGAAGCGCTAGCCCAGCATGTTACCTCTTTTGCGGGTATCCCTTTCGGGTCTACCCGTGAGACTGTTATCGAAGAGGTGATGAAGCTGGGTTACGAGCCCTACGGACGTAGCGGCGAGGGCGAACGTGTGGTGATTCCCGTTTACATGCTCGCCGATTTACCCGTGCAGGTGGACTTCATTTTCAACAAGAACGACAAGTTCTATGCCTTCGAGGTGAGGACCGGTCGGGTCGAACGCGCTAGGCTCTCCAAATCGTTCGAAGCGGTAGCCTACATGTCGGACCAGTTCACGGCAAAGTACGGGCAATCCTCCCAGGACCCCACCCTTAAAGATACAGACCTGCGCGAGGGCATCCACAATCTGTACCAGCAGTGGTTCTCCGTAAAGGCGCTGGATATCTATACCGCAATAGTCCAGAAGGATGGCCGTTATTTCGCCATCGGCACCGTGACGCATCGTGGTTTGGCCAAAGAAGCGAACATAACGCGCAAGAAACCGCCTACCCAGTCGCCGTCGTTCTAGTAATAGAATCGTTTGTTATAACTTCCCAATTATCAAGGACTTAGACCCGAGGTTCGGGCTTTTTTTGTGTTTAGACCCTAGGGCAGAGTTTGGGCGTACCCGGCAATGTCGATCATCTCGTCGAGCGGGATTTCGTCGTAGTAGGCCTGCATGTTGCGCTCTTCGTCGCCAAAGTTCATCTGGTGCCAGAACGTGGGCATGTCGTTGCGAGCGCGCTGGCCGATAAAGGTGCCACCTTGGCCTGGCGTGAAGTTGATGCGGTGACCGTCTTCGCCGTGGCAGGGCCTGCAGTTCTGGTAGAACAGTTTTTCCCCGCGCTTGATGTCGGCGCCTTTGATCTTCCCGTCCTTGTCCAGCAGTTTGTAGACAAGGTATGCCATTCGTTTGTCCTCAACGGTGAGCGTGTCGCCCTCGGAACCGGGAGCCGGGGCTACCTGCTCCTTTTGGGCCTCCTTTGGGGACTCTTTTGGGGGCGTGGCTGCACTCGCCGCGGCAATGCCGAGCAACGAGCCGTAAACCAACAGGGGCAGGCCCAACGCAGGGAAGATGTACGAGTGCAGACGCATAGTTAGAATATACAATAATGGCTGAATTGCGTTTGGAAAAGGTCTTCGAAAGTTGCCAAGATGGCCGAAAAGTGTTACCATTTTGAAATAGGAGACACGGACATGGGCAACGCGAAATCGTTCATTAGTAACAGCTATTGGGACGGGGCGTACAGTGGGCTGCTCTCCGCTGATAGGCTGATTGCGGACTTACATGCTATGGAAGTGGCCTATCTTGAGAATGATAAGAATGAATTGGAGATAACAAGGCCGATAAGCTTGAAAAAACTAAAAAGCATTTTTGATCCAAAAAAAACAGTTTTACAAGAACTAACGATAGGTACAGAATGTTCCTTTGAAATAAATGAGAATGCAATTACAGCTGGTTTGGATTGTTCATTTTGCCGAATTCGTGATGTTCGCATACAAGTTATTGCTCCTAGTTATCCAGGAATATATCTTGATTCCAAACTGACTTTAGAAAGTAATACGCTTTGGGCTGGTGATATAGAGGTTCAGAATAGAATAGGTGTGAAAACAATGGCTACTAGTACGGCAAATTTAGATTGTGGCAAATTTGAATTCACCTTTAAAAACGACAAATATTCTCCATTTGAAGGTGCTGGCCTTGATTCAAAATGGAAATTGTTGATAAACGATAGCGATTCATTTAAAAAAGATTCCATTGAAGACATCGTTATTTACATTAGTTATTCTGCAAGAAATAAATAAAAGGTGGGACGCGATGAAAAAAGTTTTAATCGTTATTATTATGTTTTTAATTTCATGTGGTGACGATAGTTCTAATGGAAATCCATTAAACCCATCGGAGGATACAAGTTCTTCAGTTAAAGGGAATGATTTTTCTTCTAGTGGGAAAAAACTTGCGTCATCAAGTAGTGAAAAAGATTCTAAAGTAAATACATCTAGCGATAAAAATGACGAATCGTCATCTTCAACCAAGGGAAACTCGTCTAGTACAAGGCCTGACGAATCGTCATCTTCAACCAAGGGAAACTCGTCTAGTACAAGGCCTGACGAATCGTCATCTTCAACCAAGGGAAACTCGTCTAGTACAAGGCCTGACGAATCGTCATCTTCAACCAAGGAAAACTCGTCTAGTACAAGGCCTGACGAATCGTCATCTTCAACCAAGGAAAATTTATCTAGTAATGAGCAACGTAGTTCCAGCAGTTCAGTTTCAACGGGAATATGTAAAACTGATTTGGTAGATACTTGTATATATGGAACATTGTATGATGATCATGATGGTAAAATATATAAAACTGTTAAAATTGGCGAGCAAGAATGGATGGCTGAAAATTTGAATTTAGACTATCAAGAAAATGGTTGGGCCGTATGTCATTGCGATTCGGATACAAGCTCTTGTTTAAAATATGGTAGATTATGTTATTGGTCTGCGATAGTAGATCAAGGGGGGAAATATAATACAGGTAATGAAAAATGTGATGCACAAACGCTTTGTAAACCGCAAAAGCCTGTATCGGGAATTTGTCCTACTGGATGGCATGTTCCATCACTATCTGATTTTAAAAAATTAATTGATTTTGTAGGAGGAGAAGATGTTGCTGGAAAAAGATTGAGGAGTAGAGAAAATAATGGTGATGATTCTTATGGTTTTTCTTTATTATCTGTATACACCAATGACTACTCTGATGAACATTTTGATTATGATGGCGTAACCTATTTAGCTACTTCTGATGAAAATGGAAAAGATCGTTTTTATAATATTTATTTCGATAAAAAAAATAAAGGGGCTTATCAACGAAGTCAGTTTAAGACGAGTTTTGCTAGTGTTCGTTGTGTAAAAGATGATTTTTAACAATAATTGCAATTTACTGAATGCATTTTGTTCAAAATGTCAAAGTGTGAAATTCAATTTTTATGAGAACAATATTTTTGATTTACAAAAAACTGAAAAAAAGGAATTGTAACCATGTCTAAATCTATCCTCTTTTGGCCTGATGTTTATAAAGAACAGGGACATTGGCTACCTACGCTGAAGTGGGCGCAGGTCTTGCATGATCAAAAGGATGATAATCAGGAACATCTTTATTCCGTGAGCTACATGGGCATCCCCGACTGTGCCCCGATTATAAGCAGCTACGATAATGGTAATGGTTGCTTCCCTTTCCATACGATTCTGGGAAAAATGTATTCGGAAGGCTATACAACAGCAAACCATTCTAATCCTGATGCTCGTTGGAAAACTTGGCATATTTGGGCAATTCTTTATAGTCAGTATTTCAAACTGGCCGAAGGTTGTTCTGAATTGACAATAAATACTCCTGATGAATGCATTGAGTTTGCTTTGCCGGAAGGTGCGAGAGTTCCCAGCAATGATTTGATTGAAGATGCCAGGTCTATTTGGAAAGCATGGAATCTGGCTAATCCGAATTTGGTTGTGTCCGGTTATTTTACCTCTTTAGAGACTTTACTGCTCTATTGGATTCATAAATTTGAGAAAAAAGTCGAAGAGAATGAAGAAATTGTTGACGAAGATGAGGCTGATGTAATTCCAATTGAGGAAGACATCACGGGAGATGAAATGCCTCCAGAAGATGCTGACGACAATGAAGTTGTCAAAGAAGAGCGAGTTCCCCGGACTGACTTGGATTTCGTTATTTCTACTACATATCTTAGGCATCCTCAAGATGACCCTGCCATTCGTGCCAAATTGAATCTTTCGGCATTCTCTAAACCGGAGCTGCATAAGATTATAAATATGGCTACAAAGGGGAAAATATCAACAGACGAACCCGAAATGACCTTGCAGCAATTTGTGCAGCCGCTGGAAACGTTCCACGAATTGATTCCCTGCCCAAGGGAGTACGATTATGACCATTACGTACATGGAGAATTGGTACATTATGTTGATCCCTGTATTACAAAAGAAATTTCCAAAAATTCAGACTCGCTAGATTCTAATGGATATTCTATAAAATGGGAAACTGAATACAATGATCGAGGTCAAATTCTTGAAACAGGTATCTTTGACCGTTATAATCAAATCATATTTGTTTCTGCGGGTTCCCAAGTATTGGATTATGAAGATAAGGCGAAAAATCTGTTTCATTCCATGTGTAAGGCGATGCAATCACCGCAGATGCAGGGCTACTTCTTAATTATTGCTGTCGGTCCCAAATTGGTAAACAGTTTGGAATGGAACGATTATGACAAATCGAGAATACTTATCGCAGACTGGGTTCCGCAACGTAGCTTGCTTTCTAGAGAGAATCTTAAATGCGCCATAATCCATGGGGGGTTAGCAACAATCAAGGAGTGTGTTTATTTCAATCGCAAGTTTGTGATATCCCCGATGGGTAAGGATCAAATTGATAACGCTCTTCGCTTAAAACATATTGGCATAAACAACATGCTACAAATGTCCAATGTTAATCCCAGTTCCTTGTTGGATGCAATCAATAGGGTGACTTCGGATTATCTGATAAAAGCAAGATTGGACAAATTGAGTGCGACATTCCATACATTAGAAGATGAGGACGCTAAAGATGCTGTAAATCAGTCAAGCGACATTGTGACGGGGTTCAAGATTCTCCGGGACATCTTGAATGCGCAGGACTGATAATTTCGTGGCAATACAATAATGATGGACGGAAAATAGCGGATTTATTCTTCTGTCCAGTCTTCGATAGAAAGTCCTTTGACTCTGGAAAATTCTCCCACATTATGGGTGACTAGAATTCCGTTGTTGGCAACGACGGTCGCCGCAATCAGCATTTGTATCGAGAAAATACTTCAAAAGAGTTCTCCTATAGTGTCTGTGCACGGCATGTCGGAAGGCTCATTGAACGATGGGTCGTTTATACAGCCAAAAAGGGAGAAAAAGTCATCTGAGTAAGATTCAGCAGGAGTGTTTTGAGGAATATTACGTTTTGACCTGTTCGCGAGGAAAAGGATAAAGTCATAGACTTCCCTTTGCTTCTCGGACGAAAGAGTCTCGTAAATGTCTTCAATGGCTGCATACGGCATAAATCAACCTCTGCTTTAAATATATATTTTTTCTGGTGACAACGGCAAGCAACTCTTTAATCGTCCTTAAAACCTATAAAATTAGGGTTGTTGCTAGAAGATTGATATATTTTTTTCGCGTTGGACTGTACATAAGCTATATTCGAGGTATGCGTTACACGTTTTTCTTTGTGGTGGCTTTCGCTGCCCTGCAAGCCTTCGGAGCTTCTTCTATGGACAACTGCCTTTTCAATGGCCGCTGGGAAATTACTGCGGACCGCGCGCGCACGAGCGCCCCTGCCGCCACGGTCCAGTTTATTGCAAGTGCCAAGTCGCTTTCGTTCGACCTCGAGGGAACAAGTCGCTGGCGCCTGGATGTGGACGGCACCCCCAAGGAATATTTCGTGACGGGCGACGAACGCACGGTCAAGGTCGTGAAGGGCCTGGATGGCGAAAAGCACCGCTACCGCCTCATCAAGATTAGCGAGACGAATCCGGGCTTTGTTAGTTTATATAAAGTATCCCTGGACAAGGGCGGCCAGTTTTTTGAGAAACCTGCCGCGCCTGCCCGTCGCATCGAGTTCATCGGGGACTCGTTCACGGTAGGGTTTGGTTGCGAGGGTGGCCCGGGCGACAGCCCCGATCTCGAATTCGAAAAGACGAACTCCTCCTTGAGCTACGCCTTCTTGCTTGCAGATGGGTTCAAGGCCGACTTCCAGGTAAACGCCTTTAGCGGCCGCGGGCTTGTGCGCAACTATGCGAACATTGTCCCGGAATGGACTATCGAGAAACTTTACCGCTACACGGTCCCTGGGGCCGCCCCTTCGGAGCCGGATGCAGCGCTTTACGACATGGGTACTTTCCACCCCCAGGTGGTGGTCCTCTTCATCGGCATCAACGATTTCCAGGGCGAACCTCCCTATGCGGACAAGGGAAAATTCAAGAAGGCTTACGCCGATTTTCTGGATAAATTGCGTGCCGCCCACCCCGGTGTGAAGTTTTTGCTCGTTTCTACCAAAGTATGGCCGAACGACGATTTGACCCCCACGGTCAAGGCCATTTACGACTCCCAGGTGGCCTCCGGACGCTCCGATTTGGAGTTTTTGGCCATTCAGACCGAAAATTCGGCCCTTTTGGGGCACCCTTCCGTCCATTCTCACCGCGAAATGGCCAATACAATGCGCCCGATTGTGGCAAAATTGGCAAAATGGTTGAGTCGCTAACGCAAAATTTTATTTATCTTTAACCTCAAGGTATAATTTTGGGGATACCCGCATGTCAAAGATAATGGAAAAGATATACGCCCTCTTTAGGATGAACATCCTGATCTTTGTGCTGTTGCTTGTGACCGTGATAGCCCTGTTCGCCTATCGTAACGGTCTCGACGACATCGTGTTCCTCAATCTCGCCGATTACCCCTACATTATCGCCCAGACGGACTCCGTCGACGGCGGCTCGTCGGCTATCGCGATGGAGCGTACGGACTCCTCCATCATCGTGGACTACGAGCTCCGCGAGGGGTACGCCTACCCGTATGCCGGCGTCAAGATTTTCCTCGGCGACGGCAAGACCCGCGGTAAGGACCTTTCCCGCTACGATAGTATCTTCGTGTGGGTGAAGCCCCGTGGCGAAGGTACGGTCCGCCTGTACATGCGCGGCTACGACAGCGCGTTCTACCGTGCCGAAGACGAGACCTCCCTCAAGTTCAACGAAATCGAATTTTTCCCGCTCGAGGAGACCTATCCGGCGGTGTTTGTCCCGCAGGAATTCCGCGTGGCGAGCTGGTGGGTCGCCCAGAACGCTATCAATGTGCACAAGGCCCGTGTCGACCTGAGTAACGTTCCGCTTATCGAAATCCAAACGGGCACCAATGCTCCGCTTGGTTACGGTACCCTCGAAATCAAGGGGCTCTGCTTCAAGGGCAAGAAGATTGCAAAACTCGACCTCGTTTCTATCCTGGTCGCTCTCTGGTTTGTCTCCTTCCTCATCATCCTGATTATCCGCTTCTTTGACTATAGCCGCGAGCGCGCCAAGGAGAAGAAGAAGCGCGAGGAACTCGAGAAGAACCTCCGCGCCCTGGAAATCGAGAAGTCCGAGTACGAACGCTCCAGCAAGGAAGACCCGCTCACGGGTTGCCTCAACCGCGCCGGTTTCAGCAGCGTGCTCATGCGCGAGCAGGAGAATCTGAGCAAGAACGGCCGTCCGGTATCGTTCGTGATGCTGGATATCGACCACTTCAAGCATATCAACGACACCTACGGCCACCAGGTCGGCGACGAGGTGCTGGTGAACTTGACTAAACTCATCCAGGGCAAGATCCGTAATACCGACGCTCTCGTGCGTTGGGGCGGCGAAGAATTCGTGGTGCTCTGCGGCGACACGCCTATCCAGAATGCCCAGTTCCTTGCCGAAAAGCTCCGCATTGCAATCGAAAATACCGTGCTCATCAAGCAGCAGCAGGTGACCTGCTCCTTCGGTATTGCCGAGATGATTCCCGACGAAGACCCGAAGCGCCTGTTCGAGCGCGCCGACAAGGCTCTCTATGCGTCGAAGGAAGGTGGCCGTAATCGCGTTACGAGTGCCACATATAAGCGTACCCGCTAAAATTTTGGTTTGCGGCGCCCTCGTGGCGTCGTTTTCCGCATGCTCGGGGAACCGGTCCGATTCCCCGGACCTCGGTGTTGGGTTCAGGCCCGTCCAGCTGCACTGGTCTGCTGCCGAGGGTGTCGACCCGGATGCTGAGATGCCGGGCAAGGACGAATGCGTGATTCGCGTCACGGCCGCAGTGATGGCTGCGCCCGAGGTTCACGCTTCCAAGGTTGCCGAACTGGAGTACTCGGCTACCTTCGCTCCCGACAGGGAAAGGGCCGAATGGTTCGTTTTCAAGGGAAATTGCCTGAACACGGCGGCCAAGGGAGCTCCCGAATGCCGCTGGACAGCCGAGTGTGGTCCTAGAAAAGTCGTTGTAAATTTCCACAACGAACTCTAGGGGTGGCTACTCGTTTTTTTTATTTTACAAAAGTATCTTTATCATGAGGGTCTTAGGTTGGGTTAAAACCTTGTTTTTTAACGAAATAAAGGACCGATAGTGAAACCGATTTTTGAATACACGGATTACCGCGAGTGGATACGTGACGCTTTTGAGGACTTCAAGAAGCGTAAATCCGTCGTATCGTGGCGTTACATGGCGATGAAGCTAGACGCCGACCCCGGTAACCTGCTGCGCGTTTCCCAGAGCAAGATCCATCTTTCGGTGAACCTGATTAAGCCCATGGCCGAATTTTTTGGCCTCGACGAAAAGGAAACGGCTTACTGGACCGAACTTGTGCATTTTGGTAGGGCCAAAACCGACTCCGAGGCCCTGAACCATTACGAGAAGATGCAGATGCTCAAGGGTATTCCCCTGAAGCGCCTCGCAAAGAAAGAGCTCGAATTTTACAGACATTGGTATTATAACGCGATACGTTCCATTATTGGAATATGTAAATTCAAGGATGATTATGAGGGTCTAGCGGAGAGCTGTACACCGGCGATTACGGTGGAACAGGCAAAGGAGTCTATCCAGTTGCTGCACGACCTGAATATGATTTCTATGGATAGGGACGGCTTCTGGAAAGTCAACGACACCTTCGTAAGTACGGGAGGCAACTGGCGGTCCGAAGCGGTCCGCGCCTTCCAGAAGGAAACCATCCGACTGGCAGGGGAATCCCTGGAGCGCCACGCGCCACCGCTGAGAGACATCAGCACGGTGACCATGACCTTCAACATGGATGACATCGCCCTTATTCGTGAAAAGATCAAGGAGTTCCGTTCGGAGCTTCTGAGGTTGTCGCAGGAAGGTACCGGCGACAACACGGTATTCCAGCTGAACGTTCAGTTGTTCCCGCTGGGATTTGTGAAGAAGTTGCAGGAGAGAGAAAAATGAAAAAGGCATTTATCTTTCTACCCTGGGTCTTTTTGCTCTTGAGTTGTGGAATGTTCGAGACCGCTGGCGGTCCCGGAAGTGAAACAACAAACGGCATCGTGGCCTACGTGGACGGTGCGCCGGCGGCTTTCGCGGGCGTGGCTCTCCGCCGTGTAGACCAGAAAGCTTCCCTTGCTGCGCTTGAAAACTCCGTAATCCAGCCGGACTTCTTTGCCGATTCCAACGGCCGCTTTATCTTGGACACTGTCTCTTCCGATGAAGAAATCCGCATGACCGTGGTGAGCGGCGGCTCCGCGTTCTCCAGGACATTCTCCGCCAAGGAACTTTCCAAGCTAGATACCATTGAACTTACCGCCACGGGTTCCGTTTCCGGTGCAGTCGATATCCCGAAGGGGAGCGAGTACGCATGGGTCGGTGTCTATGGTATGGATGTGCTCGTGAAGACGGATGCCGAAGGCAAGTTCGCTTTGCCGACGGTCCCCTCCGGTGATTCTCTGAAACTGTATTTTGCCGAAGAAAGCTACGATTCGGTGTTCGATAGCCACAAGGTCGAGGTCGAACCTTATGGTGTGCAGACACTGAACCTGAGAACCGAAGGCATTGTCGCTGTGTCGAAAGGCAAGCCTGTGCCATTCGCTACCGTGGCGGTTCGCAAAGTGGACCAGATGGTAGAGGATTCCTCCTTCAAGACGAGTTCGATTATTGTATCTGAAATCCGAGCTGATTCCAACGGAAGGTTCGTGCTGGACAGCCTGAAGAAGGGCGATTACCGCCTTACCGTGGTGGACAACGGCATCGCCTATTCCAAGGTGCTTTCCAACAAGGAAATTGAAAAACTTGACACGGTGGAGCTGTCCGCGACGGGGTCCCTTGTTGGGCGCGTGACTCTCCGCAGCGACATGATGTACGCGTACGTGGGCGTCTACGGCATGGACGTGCTCGTGAAGACGGACTTCAACGGCAGCTACGTGTTCCCGGCTCTCCCGGTGGGCGATTCCGTCGAGCTTTACTTTGTTACAAAGAAGATGGAAAAGCTCCCTGTCGAGGTGAAGACCGTGGTCGACGAGAATACCGCCGATTTCCACGCCCCGTCCATGACGTTCGAGAATTTCGAGGATTCCTTTGACTACTGGTACACTGCCACGGATTCCCTGGGCTCGTTTATAATTCCGAATCCGAAGGACTCTTCGATCAAGAAGGGCGTCGAGTACGATTCAACCCGCAAGTCCAACGTGTTCCACGGACAGTACTGGTTGTGGAATTCCTCCTATGCCTGGGTGCTGGTGGGCACGAACCTGCGCGACCATGTATGGAACCTGTCGCTGCTGGACTCCATCGTGTTCTACGCGAAGGGCGACGGACAGATTCGTGTGGCTGTCGAGAACTGGGACAAGGTCTCCGAGGAACTGGGTATGAACCTCAAGGCCGCTTCCGAATGGATCGATCTTGATTCGACCAAGTGGCAGCGTTACGTGATAGAGCCTTCCGACCTCATCATGAACGCTCTCGACAATGCTGACGGCTTGAAACCCTGGACTTATGTGAGGGGCTGGGTGAAGCAGCTCAACTTCTTTGCCCAGGGCGGTTCCAACTTCTACATAGACGACATCAAGCTGTACGGCGTGCTGTTCTAGAAATTTCCCTAATTTTCGCGGTATTGGGCTGTCAAAGGCGAAACTTTCGCTCTTTGCGCCCTTTTCGCTACACCGATAATTAAGTATCTTTGGTATCGTTATGCAGAGCTTAGAAAAGGAAGCGGCTGTTGCCGCGCAATATCTTTCTTCCATCTCCAGCCAGATGGAATCCCGGTTTGAAGAGTTTCTCCCCAGCGAAAAGGAACGCCCCTGCCGCCTCCACGAGGCCATGCGTTATTCCATGTTCGCCGGTGGAAAGCGCCTGCGTCCGGCGCTTGTTCGCGCTGCGTTTGACTTGTTCGGGGGCAAGGGCGACTCTGTATGGTACGCCATGGCGGCCCTCGAGATGCTTCACACGTTCTCGCTGATTCACGACGACCTTCCTTGCATCGACAACGACGACTTCCGCCGCGGCAAGCCGACTTCGCACAAGCAGTTTGGCGAGGCAACGGCCGTGCTTGCAGGTGATGCGCTCTGTATCCTTGCATTTGAGCTCATGGGCAAGACGGGCAATGCAAGGGCGATTGAGATTTTGGCTCACCTGCTCGGTACCTTCGGCATGATTGGCGGTGAGATGACCGATATCGAATGCGAGGGCAAGCCGGTCGACTTCGAGACGGTGAACTACATCCATTACCACAAGACGGCGGCCCTTATCGAGGCTTCGCTCGAAGTGGGTGCTCTCTTGGCGGGCGCCTCGGACAAAGACGTGGAAACTATCCGCAAGTACGGGCGTTCTATTGGGCTTGCTTTCCAGATTGTCGACGACATCCTGGACATCGTTTCTACGACAGAGGAACTTGGCAAGGATGCCGGGTCCGATGTGGAAAGGGGCAAGGCTACCTACCCGGCTTTGATTGGCCTTGAAAAGTCCCGTGAACGGGCGAGGGAACTCTACGAGGAATCGATTAGTGCCCTGGACGCTCTTGAATACGACACTTCCTTGTTCCGCGCTATTGCCGCATTCATCATTACCCGCGTAAAATGAAAGATTTGAAAGACATAAAGTCGCCTGCGGATATCAGGCAGTGTTCCGTCGAAGAACTGGAACAGCTCGCCAAGCAGATTCGCGAGACGATTATCGGGCAGGTCGCTAAGCACGGCGGTCACCTGGCGTCTAGCTTGGGCGTTGTCGAGCTTACGCTCGCCTTGCATTACGTTTTTGACACCCCCGACGATAAGCTTGTTTGGGACGTGGGCCACCAGGCATACGTACACAAGCTGATTACCGGCCGCTACGAGAAGTTCGGCACGCTGCGCCAGAAGGGCGGCATTTCCGGCTTCCTGAAGCGCAACGAGAGCGAGTACGACTGCTTTGGTGCAGGGCACGCTTCTACGTCGATTTCTGCGGCGCTCGGTTTCGCTGCTGCGCGTAACCAGCTTGGCCGCAAGAACAATGTGGTCGCTATCATCGGCGATGGTTCCATGACGGGTGGCATGGCCTACGAGGCCATCAACAACGTGGGTATTTCCAAGCACAACATGACCATCATCTTGAACGACAACAAGATGAGCATCGCTCCGAATGTCGGGGAATTCAGCAAGTACCTGAACCGCATCATTTCGGACCCGGTCTATAACAAGATGCGCAGTGACTTGGATCGCCTGATGACGCGCCTCCCTGGCGTGCTCGGCTTGCGTTTCCGCGATTTGTTCTTGCAGGCGGAGAAGGCGGCGAAGATGGTCGTGAAGCCTGGCCGCTTCTTCGAAGACCTGGGCATCCGTTATTTTGGCCCGATCGACGGCCACGATATCAACGAATTGATCATGCTCCTCAAGCGTGTCAAGGTGCAGCCGGGGCCGTGCCTCGTGCATATTTTGACCGAGAAGGGGCGCGGGCTCGATGCTGCCGTGAAGAACCCGACCAAGTGGCACGGTACCGGTCCGTTTGATCCAGAAAGCGGACTTCCGCTCCATCCGGGCAACATGAACCCGTCCCTCACGAGCGTGTTTGGCAAGACTTTGCTCGAACTCGCGAAGAAGGACGAACGCATCATGGGCATCACGGCTGCCATGCCGACGGGTTGCGGAATGGACATTGTCGCTTCCGAACTCCCGGACCGCGTCGTGGACGTGGGCATAGCCGAAGAACATGCCGTGACTTTTGCCGCAGGCCTTGCCTGTGACGGTATCATTCCTGTCGTAGCGATCTACTCGTCGTTCATGCAGCGCGCTTACGACCAGATGATGCACGATGTGGCTTTACAGAATTTGCACGTGGTGTTCGTGCTTGACCGTGCGGGCCTTGTAGGCGCCGACGGCCCCACGCACCATGGCGCCTTCGACCTCACCTTCATGCGTTCCGTTCCTGGCCTGACCATTATGGCGCCGTCGAACGAGAACGAACTGCGCGACATGGTTGTCGCTTCCATTGGCATGAAGGGCCCGGTGGCTATCCGCTACCCGCGCGGGGTCTCTTTCGAAAAAGAACTCAAGCCTGCGACGGGCGAGTTCGACTACGTACTGCCCAAGGTGCTGGAACAGGGTTCCGATATCTTGTTGCTCGGTGCCGGCTTTATGACGAACGAACTGAAGCGCACCGCCGAAGTGCTGCGTGAAAAGGGCTACAACCCCACGCTGGTGGATGCCCGCATCATCAAGCCGCTGGATACGGAGTGCTACAGGAAGCTCCTGGAGTCGCACAAGGTCATCGTGACGCTCGAAGACAATACCCTCGTGGGTGGTTATGGTTCTGCTATTGCGGAGCTCCTCGCCGACTTCGGGCTTACCGACAAGAAGCTGCTCCGCTTTGGGCTTCCGGACAAGTTTGTGGAACAGGGTGAAATCAAAGAACTGTATAAGATGTTGGAAATCGATGGCGAGTCTGTCGCCAAACGGATAATGGAAAAACTATGAGCGAAGAAATCAACCAGCCGAAGCGCACTTTGAAGACCGCTCTCAACCGGAAGTTCGGTGTGAGCGAAGTGCAAGACCGTGAACGCCGTGGACGTCGTGACGACGATGCCCGTGGTGGTCGCAAGCCTTTCCGCGCCCGCGGGGAATCCGAACAGCGCGAAGACCGCCGGTTCCGTGACCGCGAGGACCGCCCGTCCCGCGACCGCGAAGGCCGTGAAGGTCGCGAAGACCGTCCGTGGAACCGCGACCGTCGCCCGCGCCGTTTTGACGACCGTCGTGGCGGTGACCGTTCCTCGTTTGGCCGTGGTGGTCGCGGTGGCCGTGGTGCCGACCGTGGCGCCGCTCCGGTTTATCGCCAGCGCCCCGAACAGAAGGAAGCCGTCTTTGACGAGAATCTGGACGAGCAGGCACTCGAAGCCCGTTCCGCACAGGTGGAGGCTATCGAGGATCCGGTTTCCAATCCGCCTTGGTTCAAGAAGCTCATTGCCCTCACGACCGAAAAGGGCCGCGAACGCGAAGGTCACTTCCTTGGTGAAGGCGTGCATGTCGTGGACGAACTCGTGAGCCATCACCGCGAAATCGTTATCGCGGTCTACGTGGTCGAAGGTTTCAGCGACGAGAACCTGATTGAAAAGATTAACGAGGCCGAAGTCAACCTGCATGTGCTCACCGAAGAACAGATGAAGCGTCTGTCTTCTACCGTGACGACGCAGGGGATTATCGCCCACTGCCGTTGCGCAAGCAACAAGCCCAACTACGAACAGAGCCGCAGCGTGCTCACGCTTGTGGATGCCGTGCAAGACCCGGGTAACCTGGGAACGCTCTTCCGCACGAGCCTCGGTTTCGGCTCCAACGGCATGGTGCTTGGCCGTGGCACGGTGAACCCGTTCAACCCGAAGGTGGTGCGCGGTTCGTCGGGCACGTTCCTGCGCGTTCCGTTTGAATACGACGTGGACTTGGTTGAACATATCAACTTCCTCCGCAGTAAGGGTTACACCATCATCGCTTCTGATTTGCATGCAAGGCAGAGCCTCGGGGAAATTCCCGCCCGCAAGCTGCGCAAGATGGCGTTCCTGGTGGGTAACGAAGGTGCCGGCACGAACCAGTACCTGATTGAACTTGCCGACGAGACGGTGAAGATTCCGATGAGCAGCGAACTCGAATCCTTGAACGTCGCTGTCGCTCATGGTATTCTCTCTTACGAAGCCGCGAAGATTCAAGAGGAACTCAAGTAATGACTTGCTTCTACGACCGTCTTGAACAACGTATCGCCGCATGTGGCAACCCGGTGTGCATGGGCATGGACCCTGTGCTCAAGCTGATTCCGCTTGAGGGCACGCCCGAAGACAAGATTAAGCGTTTCTATTCCGACATCCTGGAATGTTGCGCCAAGCGCAATGTGTTCCCTGCTGTGGTGAAGCCGAACAGCGCTTATTATGAATGCGTGAGTGTGCAGGCTATGCTTGTGCTCCAGCAGCTGATTGCTGACTATAGGAGTGCGGGTATCCCGGTGATTCTCGACGCGAAGAGGGGCGACATCGGAAAGTCGAGCGCGGCCTACGCGAATGCCGCGTACGACGTGTACGGCGCCGATGCCGTGACGGTTTCTCCGTGGATGGGAACGGATTCGGTTTCCCCGTTCATTCGCGAAAATAGTGAGAACGGCGCCTACGTCTTGTTGCGTACGAGCAACAAGGGCGCGCACGACTTTCAGGACATGAATGTCCTGCGCGGGGATGACCCGCGCGATGTCGCCAGTGCCTTCTATTCCGTTGCAGACAAGATTGTGGAATGGGACGATGGCAAGGGCTACCTTGGCGCTGTCGTGGGTGCGACTCACCCCGAAGAACTTGAACAGATTACGGCGTACTGTGTTGCCAAAAAGCACGAAATCCCGTTCCTGATTCCTGGCGTGTCCATTCCTGGCGTGCCCGGCGGGCAGGGCGGTGACGCAAAGACCGTGCTTAACGCTATTGCCAATGGTGGCGGCAAGCGCAAGTTCCATGTGCTGAATTCTAGCAGTGGCCTGAACTTTGCCTGGCAGCGCAACAATACACCTGCAAACTTCGCCAACGATTGCGTTGACGCTTTGGAGCGCTTGGCTGACAGCTTGCGCTAAAGGGTGGGCAATCGATGCGCTACTTGGTCACGCTGATTCTTTCGATCTTGGCTATCGTGGTGGCGTTCCATTATGCGCGTCCGCTACCCAATACCCAGTTCGATGAATCGTTCATCCCCAAGGCGAATTACGTTCGCTATGTTGCCGCTGGGAATAATTCTTCGGTGGCGGGGCTGTTCTGGATCAAGGCGCTTACCAACTTGGGCGAGAGCTACTTGACGGGAACCGAATTTGCGTACCTCGGCCATATTGCCGACCTCTGTACAGATTTGGATAGCATGTTCTATACGCCGTACTACGTGGTTGGCGGTATCAGCGCCATGGATGCTCCCGATACCTCGGATTTCAATGTGTTCCGTCGAGGCGTGCGCGTGTACCCGGATGACTGGAGGCTTGCTCTCTATTTTGCCTTGCGCCTTGCTAATGGCCCGCACCCGGACAAGAAGGCTGCTGCCGATGTGATGCGCCCGTTTTTCGACAGCCCGGACACGACAATTCCTCCGCACATTCGCACCATATACAGGACGTTCGAATTGGATACCATGCAGACGGAAATGGCGGTCGCGACGATTATCGAAGATGCGATGCAACCTCGCTACAAGGCGTTCCTCGAGAGTCTGAGCAACAAGATGTTCCGCATGTTGGGGCTACGCGCTTTGCCGACCATGGAAGAAAAGGACCGGGTGAAGGAAATCATCAAGGACATCATCCAGAAGGTGGCCGATGGCAACTTGCATCCGCAACAGGCGTTTGGCTTGTGCATGTCGATGAAGTACAAACCGCCCGTAGAACCTCCCGCTGCCGATTCAACAGCAACTGATAGCGCCAATGTCGCGGCTGTTGCCGATAGCGCCAAGGCCGTGACATCTGCTGATTCAACGGCCCGCGATTCGTCCGCTGTTCCTGCGAGCGCTTCCAACTGATTGCATAAAACAGTGCATACAAACTAGCCGTCCAGAATTTCGGGACGGCTTGAATTTTTTATAGCAGGATTTTTTGCGAAATTATTTTGTGCTGCGTTTGGCGTTGTTGGGTAGTCCCATCAACTCAAATGCGTTCTTGCTGCGTAGGAAGTAGTCTTTCGCGAGTTCAGCGTTCTTCTTTTCGGCGAGTAGCCCGCGGTAGTACAGGATGGTGGCTGTCATGTGCGGACGGTTCCCCTGGATGGTACGGGATTCAGCAACTTGGTAGAGCGAATCCGCATTGGCCTGCGCATTCAGGTCGGCGATGCGGGCCTCGGTCCAAGCGTAGATACCGCTGCTTTTCTTGACGCGCTTCCCAAGCATTTTCAGTGATTCTTGTGCTTCTTCCATCTTGTGGACGGCACCTTGTGCAATGGCACATTCGGAATAGAATGTTGCCTGCACTCCGTCTGAAGTCTTCTTCAGGCTGTCTACATTTTGCTCGCTGCAAAGTTTTACGGCATCCGCATATTTTTCGTGAGCGTTGCTCAAGGCAATTTTAACTTGGTTGTAAAGGACAGAAGTCTGGTTGTCCAAGGCTCCCTTGCGTACGATAGATACAAGAGAATCTGCTAGCGCAAGGTCGAGGCTCAATGTGCGGATGTGCGCCATCGAGAGCAGTATGCGCGCTTCGGACAAAAGGTCCGCTTCTTTGCGGCTGGCGAGGAGCGCACGTTCAAGCTGGCTGTAGCTGCGTGCGAATTTCCCGTTCTCCAGGGATTTCTGCGCGCGGTACGAAAGCTCTCCGGATTCCGATGCCATTGCGGCTGTGCCGAGGGCGAGCGCCAGTGCTATGATATGCTTGCACTTTACCATAGCGTCTCCACCATGAAGGGTACGGTGTCTTTGCTCGGGATGGACCTGCGGATGAGCCATATCTTCGACATGCCGGTCATGAGGTCGTCGGCGTTTTCAAGAGTTTCTTCGGACGAGGAGATGAAGTCCGTGAGGCTGGTGCTCACGTTGCCGATGTTGTCGACCATGCCGTCTACACGCCCGACTGTCGTATCCAGCTTGCTCAGGAGCGTGTTCACGTGGCCCGGAACATCCTTGAGGTTGTCGACCATGCCAGATACATTGTCCACCATTCCCGAGACGTTCGTGGCAATCGTATCCACTTTGTTGAGTAGCGTGGGCACGTCGTTCTGCAAAGTATCCATGAGCTTTGAAGCCTTGTTGAGGGCGTTCATGCCGGTATAGGTAATCTCGTCGATTCGGTTGAGCTGGCGGTTCAGGTTGTCGTACAGCAGGCGGCTGCCAAAGAGGGCGCCCACGGTGGTTCCTGTATCCATAGCCATGCCGAGGAGCGTGTCGGCCGCATCGATAAGCCTGTTCACGCGGCCCAAAAGTTCGTTTGCGGTTTCAAGAACGGTTTCGATGTCCTGAGCCTTGCCGGGCGGGAGGTAGTCGCCGTCTTGCAATACGCGCCCCTTGCCACGCCTCACATCGATGTTGATGACACGCGCGGAGATGACGTTCTGGTCGCGGATGGCGAACACTTCGGCGCTGTCGGTAATCCAGTTCTGGAATTCCTTGCGGATGGTGAATTCCATGCTCACGCCGTTCGCGATGATGGTCATGTTCGAAATCTGGCCGATGTCGACACCGCTAATCTGCACGCGGGTGCCGGGTCTTAAGCCGAGTGCCTTGTCGAAGGTACTGTGGAGCTTGTATTCCTCGATGCCGACCATGCCTGTCGAAAAAATCTTTGCATAAAGGACAATGCCGAAAATCATGACAGCAACGGTGAAAAGCACTCCGACCAGTAGTCCGGAGATTTCCATCCAGTTGATCTGTTTCAACGGCTTGAACTGCATATTCAGGAATATATAAATTTTTACATGGCTTGCTCGAAAAGAAATTCGGCGACCTGCATTTCGGATAAAGAATCCGGACATCGAGGTTTTATGGAATATTTTGACTTTTTGAACGAATCGGTTTCTCCCTGGCATACTGTGGAGAGCTTGCGACAAGTGTTTGTTTCTGCCGGTTTTGAAGAAATGCAGCTGTTAAATGGGACAACAGCGAAGCTCGGAGCGGCTTATATGTTTGTCCGGGGAGCGGCTGTGGTCGCCCTCAGGGTGCCGCTACAGGTAAACGAAAGCACCAGATTCAGGATTGCCCTGGCCCATACAGATTTCCCGGCACTCAAGATTTCACCGAATCCGGATCGCACGGCGGCGGGAGCCTCTACGCTCCATGCTGAGGTGTACGGCTCTCCCATCTATTCGACCTGGCTCGACCGCGACCTAGGCTATGCGGGTGTACTTGCTTACGAGAAAGACGGGAACGTGCAGACAAAGCTCGTGCGCGGCAGCAAACTGTTCCGCATCCCAAGCCTAGCGGTTCATTTGAACCGGGGCGTGAACCAGGACGGGACGAAGGTGGACCCGCAGGCGGACTTCAACGCCCTGTGGCAGGCTGCCACAGCGGACGGCAAGGCGTCCGCGTTCGCCGATGCTCTGCAAGGCGAACTGGGCGTTGCCGGCAGGCTCCTGGATTTTGATATTCAGCTCTTCGACGCGCAGCCGGCATCTTTTGGTGGCTTCAACGACGAATGGATTTATTCGGGCAGGCTCGACAACTTGGGGAGTTGCCATGCTGTAGCGCAAGCTTTGGCAAAAGCGAGTGCCCCCGCCAATGATTTTTGCGTGGCGTGCTTCTGCAACAACGAAGAAATCGGCAGCGAAACACGCGAAGGTGCTTGCGGGAACTTTTTGCGCAGCGTTTTGGAAAATGTTTGGAACGGCGTTGGCGGTAATTTGGGTAATGTTAGTTTGTCTGCGATTCTCGGGGAATCTTTCGCACTTTCTGTCGACGCGGCTCATGCCGTACACCCGAACCACCCCGAAAAGCACGAAGCGAACCATTCTCCGGTGCTGGGCGGCGGCATTGTTCTCAAGACGAATGCGCAAAAGCGCTATGCGAGCGATGCTGTGTCGTCGGCCCGCCTCCGCTTGCTGTGCGAACAAGCTAATGTGCCCTGCCAGACGTTCGTGATGCGCAACGACATGCCCTGCGGCTCTACTGTGGGCCCCGCGATTTCTGCAAGTCTCGGAATTCCGACGGTGGACATTGGCGAACCGATGCTGAGCATGCACAGTATCCGCGAAATGACGGCAGTCAAGGACCACGAAAGTATGGTGCGGCTCGTTGCTGAATTCTTCCGCTGATTTTAAAAATGCGCTTCGTTTAAGTTTTTTATATTTGAGTTTATGAGAAAATCTACGAATTTGAGAACGTTTATCCTTTGGGGATTTATTTGCGTTATAGCGAATTTGTTCTGCACTCTTTCGGCTCCTTACGATGGTGACCAAAGTTTTTGGGTGGGTTGGGTCCAATCGCTGATTGACGGTGGCCTCGGAAATTTCCGTGGCAATTATCCTCCGCTTTATGTTTTCTGGCTCTGGGTTGTCGCGCAGATTCACGCTATTTTTGGAATCGTTGTCGCGAAGACTTTCCTCCTCAAGTTCCTTTGCTTGTGGCCGGTGTATTTCGCGCACTTGTTCCTTGTAGATTTTTCCTGTCGCATTGTAGACCGCTACAATCTCCCGCGCTGGCAGCAGAACCTCGTGATTGCCTTTGTCGCGCTGAACCCCGCCATTCTCCTCGGCGGCCCGATGTGGGGCCAGGTGGACCTCGTCCCTGTTGCGCTCGCGCTTTCTTCGCTGTACTGCATCTATTTCCGCCGCACGACCATGCTTGCGGCCCCGCTGTACGTGTTGTCGTTGCTCGCGAAGTTCCAGATGATTCTCTTCTTGCCGGTGTTCGGTGGGCTTTTCATCAAGAACTGGCGCCGTTCCTGGAAGGGCCTCCCGTTTGCCGTCGTGGCGGTGGTGCTCGTCTTCTTGCCGTTCTTCTTGGGCGATAATCTCGGGGGAATGCTGCGTCGCGCTTATATCGATACGACTTCGCAGTACCCGTTTGCCACGTACAATGCGGCGAACCTCTGGATGCTCACGGTGGGCAATGTCTCGCCCGACGCGAACCCGTTCTTTGGACTGTCCAAGGATGGCTTGTTCTTCTGGCTTTGCCCCTCTTATGTAGGCAAGGCGCTGTTTGTCCTTTTCTCCATCTTTACGCTTATTGCTTCTATCCGTTGCAAGTCGCTGCGTCGCGTGTTTGAACTGGCCACGTGGAATGCCGCCGCGTTCTTCGTTTTGCTGCCGGGCATGCATGAGCGCTACATCTTGTACGCCATCCCCGTAGCTGTCATCTGGTTCGTGCTGGATTGGCGCAAGTCCCTCGTATGGGTGATGCTTTTGACGGCGGTCGCCTCTTGCAACGTGAGCATCCTGTGCGACGGGTTCCATGGGGGCAATGCTTGGACATGGCTCTCGGCGTTTGCCGTGCTGACGATGGTGGGGGGCATGTTCTACCTCTTCTTGCCGAAGGTGTTCGCGAAGGTTTATTCGCTTGCCGCCTTGGTCAAGATTCCGCGCTTTGTGCCGTATTGTTTCCTCGGCGTGTGCCTGTTGGTGGATGGCGCTTATCATATCAATTCGCTTGCACCCGTCAAGATCAAGCAGGTTGACGGCGAGATTATTTTGAGTGGACTCAAGTTCGATAGCTTCCGCCAGAATTACAAGGTGCCCATGATGAACAAGTCCGTAGAAAATGCTCCGCTCAAAGTTGGTGGCAGGCAGTACAAGTACGGGATAGGCACCCATGCGCCTTCGAGCATTGTCTACATTTTGCCGAATGACGCCGATTCGCTCTATATTTCCGCCGGTGTTGACGACGAAGTTTTTGACAATGGCGAAATCGTCTTCCGTATTTACGGCGACGAAAGGATTCTTTGGCAGAGCAGCCCTGTAAGGGGTAACGCTAAGTCTCCCGTGTCGGCCGCGGTGTCGCTCGAGGGAGTCAAGATTCTCCGGCTCGAGACGGATCCGCACGGCCCTGATTCTTACGACCATGCGGACTGGCTGTCACCTATTGTCAAGTTGAAAAAGTAGGCTGTGCCCGTGAAATTGCGTATTGCCGATGTCGCCCGCCTTGTAAGGAAGGTTCCCGCAGAAATCTATTTGTTCTGGCTGTTCCTTGCCGTGGGCGTTTTCGCGCGCTGCTTCATGTTCACGGGTGTTCCCGCCGACATCAACCAAGACGAGGCTTTTGCCGGTTACAACGCTTATACGCTCTTGACGACAGCGCGGGATTCCTTCGGGTTCCGCATGCCTGTGTACCTCACCGCCTGGGGCTCCGGCATGAACGCGCTCGAGTCTTACCTGATGGTGCCCTTTGTGGCGCTTTTTGGCCTCAAGGTTTGGGTCATTCGCTTGCCCATGCTGCTGGCCGGCATCTTCTCGCTGGTGGCTATATATAAACTTGTGAAAATGTACGTGGGTGCCCGTCAGGCGCTTGCCGCGCTGTTTGTGCTCGCCATCGCTCCGTGGCACATTATGCTGTCGCGCTGGGGCCTGGAATCGAATCTCGCTCCCGCCTTCGTGCTGTTCGGGATTTACTTTTTTGCGAAGGGTGTCGAACGCCCGAAATTCCTGGTGCTCTCGGCGCTGTTCTATGGGCTTTCGCTTTACGCCTACGCGACGATTTGGGCCGTTGTCCCGTTCATGATTCTTTTGCAGGTGGCCTACCTGTTCTGGATTCGCAAGTTGCGCAACTGCCGTTACACTTGGATTGCCCTTGCCGTCCTTTTGGTGCTTGCTGTTCCGCTGCTGCTGTTCATGCTGGTGAACCAGGGCCGTATGGATGCCATTTCGCTCCCGTTCCTGAGCATCCCCAAGTTGCTGTATTTCCGCGATAGCGAAATCTCGTTCGAGAAAATCCCGGAGAATATCGGCAACCTCTTCAGCATTCTCACGCTGCAAAGCGATGGCCTGCCGTGGAACTTTACGGAGAAATTCGGAATCTTCTACCCCATATCCATCCCGTTCTTCTTTGTGGGGCTTTTGTGGAGCATCGAGGGCGCTTGGAAGGGGCTCAGGGCCCGCGTCGCGACGCTTGACTTTTTCATGCTCGTATGGTTCGCCGCCGGTTTTGCCATCGGGATACTCATCAACGTGAACATCAACCGCGTGAACCTGCTCTTTATCCCGATGCTCGTGATGATTGCGCGTGGGCTTTACGTTGTATTTAATTATTTGAACCCGAAGGCCCTTGTGATACCCTTCGCCGTGTATGCGTGCATGTTTGTCTCGTTCGAGAACCACTACTTTACCGATTACCGGAACAGCATTGCCTGGAATTTCTGCCGCGGAATCGAAGACGCCATGACATTCGTGGAAACCGAGCTGAAAGACGCCTCCGTCGTGAACGTGGATCGTGGCGTGAGCTGGCCGCGCGTCCTCTTCTTTGCGAAACCGGAACTCAGCGATTTCTTGCAGACCGTGGGCTACACGAACTATCCCGCCGCCTTCCTCGATGCTTCCCGTTTCGGGCGCTACCACTTTTACTTTGACAAGAACCGCGTAGACGGCTCGTCGGTCTATCTCCTGAATAACGATTCCGGCTCCCGCTATGCCCTAGAAAACGCCGGGTACGAAGTCCGCGAATTCGGCTACTATCTGGTAGGTTATCCGAAAAAATAGGATGTAGATCGTAGAAAGTGTCATTGCGAGCGAAGCGAAGCAATCTCACCCAACATTCACGCCGAGGCTTCCGCTACCCTCACTGCGGGAGTTCGCACGCCGCACCCGCAACGCTCGGGCTTGTTTTCCTGTATTAAACCGCCTCATTTCCAATGTGATATCCACCTTTTGTTCAAAATAAAGTATATTTCCTGCTGACATTGTTTTTAAGAGATTTGCTCTTATTCTCTCTTTTCGAAATCTGGTACATTTTGAACAATCCGAGAATAAGACGAACGCTCACGTCCCTGTTGGGGCGTGGGTCGTTTGTGCTTATGGATTGTAGGTTTACCAGAGCCTCGAAAGGAGTAAGTGCATTCGATTCCACGCCTTTTTTTTGTGCCGTGAAATGGATGCTATGAATCTGGGCAATCTCCGATCGGAGAATCCCGGGTGGCAAAATTTTTGACAGAGTACGAAGTGCAAGATGCCTGCAAGGTGTTCCTTGGTCTCGATAGGCCTGAACAAAACGTGAAACAGGATACGGGTCAATTGACGACTTTCAACAAGTTGGGTGTCAAAGCTGGTAGCAATAAACCTGATGGATGATCCTTATCGTGCGGGGACGGTATTGCCGGCTATGTGAACAACATTTTTGCAACAGGAGAAAAAAACGATAAGTAGCGTATAGAGTTGTTTAAAAAACTTGCGGGAGGTGGGGTTGCTTGCTGGGTGGTGGGTGCCGTGGATTGGTGTAGGCTGAATTGCGGAGCCATTATTTGACACGAACTGAATGCAAATAAAAATCCAGTCTTTTCTTAAAATTATCTTTCAATTTGGCTTGACTTTGTACAAAGTTTTGGATATATTTACGTGTGACGAAAATCACATCAGTGCCCATATGAAAGAAAGTTATAAAGAAATCTCATCCGTGATTGGAAAGCGCAGACTGATCGCTGCCATTGTGTTTGCACTTGCATGCATTTGTCTATGGGGGTGCGGACTGTTCGATGAGGAGGTGACTCACGAAGTGCATGAAAAAAGGCATAGTGGACTTGTAATAGCAATTTTAGATGATTCTTTGGCACTAGAAACAAATGGACGTGGTTGGACGGATCACACGGAAAGTTGTGACTATTGGGAAAATTGCGATGGCGGAACAATCAACCAGGGACTTTTCCTTGTGAATTATCGTAACAAGCAGAGGCCCTTGTGGGGAGATACGATTGATGGTGTTATAACCATAATTTGGGGACTGGCGGCCGATTCAACAGTACTGTTCTATGATAAAAAGAACAATTTTGGATTTTGGAAAGTGGGAAAACTTCCTGATGTACGAAAGAAAATAAAGATAGAAGATGGATGTGCTTGGAACGATCCTTACACGCGGGCGAAACCGTGGATAAATGGTAAGATTCTATTAAAAGATATGTATCCGTGCGCATTTGCTGTGCTGGACACAGTGTCGGGTATTGTGAAAAAACTGGAATTTACTGGCGAATACGCATGGCTTGATGGATGCGACGACATTACTTACATTGACGGGGAGGCCGTGTGCTTGAAAGCGTTGTATGATGAAAAGAGATATGGAATTTATGAATATGGAAAAGATGGTTTGATGGATTCATTAATTTGGAATGACGCTAGTTGGTCTATATATACTGAAAATGTATTGGAAATACGGGGAAATATGTTTACGATAAAGCATCCAACCAAGATGATTGATGGTAAACCTAATCCCCTAAACGGAACTTTTATTCATTATTTGAAACCATTGGGAACGCCAGTTTTACCTGTACGTATGGAATACAATAATTTTGTAGACTCAACAGGATTTTCTGTTGGCTATTCCTCCGAGGATTTGATAGTAACAAAGTAACTAAAGGAAAATTTTATGGGAAAGGTTGCCGTGCTGGCCATTGTTGTGGCCTGCTATTGTGGGTTGTTGTCTGCTGCGAAGCCGATGGAGGCGTTGAACCGCTATAACGTGGTTCTTGTACATGGTGCTGCTCCAGAAAACCAGGGGTATGGAGATAAGTGCAATAGTAACATTCAAAGTGCTTGGAATACTTCGAATGACTATACGGCTTATCAAAATGATACGGCAAATAATGAAAAAGTTTCTTGGAACCTTGGCGATGCCGTAGGGATGCTAGGGGATTATGAGAATGATGAAGGTGTGAAACTTACCTACTGGCTTGATTCTGTTGTATTTGAAGATACTGTGCGATATGGTTCTGAGTACATCTACATCCAGCGTTCCTTTGCGAACCCAGCGGAATCCCCCGCCCACAACGCACACGAAATCGGAGACAGGACATGGAAGGGGAATAATAACTGTTCCGTGCGTCGATCGCTTTTCGAGGAGGCACAGGAAGTAAGGGCCGGCGGGCAGGACTCCTTGCGTGACCGCAGGTTGGATTCCGTTACATATTCCTACCGCACCATCCCTTCCCGCAACATCCTCATCGCGCACAGCATGGGCGGCGTGGCTTCGCATGAATATGTGACCGATACGAATGTTTATAATGGTGACGTTGACAAGATGATAACGCTGGATTCTCCGCACGAGGGGACGGGGAGCCTGAACCTGCTGATAGACATGCGGGACAACAAGAAGCGATTTTCCGAGGCCGCGTGGCAGTACATGGAATTCCTCTCGTTCGGGCTTGGACTGGCGTCTATATCTGTGGAGCCGCACACGGCGACCATTGCCTTGGCGGCATTGATTCCTTCGTTTGGGCTAAGTGCAATAAATAGCGTGGTGACTGCATATGTGGATGACAAGTATCTGAAAGACAAATTCGCGTTCAAGAAGGAGGATCCCCTTGCCCACTACATACAGCAGGACTCTGCTGGGATAAATGCCTTGATTGACCGAGCTGCGCATGACAATATGCCGATGGTAAGGCTGTTGGGCGGTTATGGTGGAATCACCTTTTCTGATCCGAATCGGGGCTTTAGACGATATTTGAATATTTTCATTCCTGATGCGCTGACGATGCCGTTGCTGAATTTCTATGAGCACGCCTTCGAAAGTGACGGGTCGGACCACGCCCGGTTTGTAAACGCCATGACTGGCATGGCTATTGGATTTGCGGGAGGAATTTCCATACAGGATGTCGGTTCCACGCTTGTCCCAGAGTATTCGAGTCTCGCCACGTCTACAAAGGCTTTCTCCGATGGCGTTGCGGATGTGAGAAGATGGACCTTCAATGCGTCTCCGAGTGCGGAAGATGTAGCGATTGAGCCGAAAATTGCTCGTGGAATGGCGACGGAAGCTGCGGTTGTTGGTGGCGTGATGGCGGCGAACTTTATACCTTACCCATTTGTGGCCATGGCTGCCAAGGCTGCCGCGGTTGGGGCTGGGGCGGCTGTCTATGTTGCAGATTTGAAGGATATTGTTGAAACGGGAGTGAACGATCTCCAAAATTCTCACGAGAACGCCAAGGCCCGTCGCATGCTCGATACGCTTTATTCGGCGGAATTCTCCTATCCGAAAGTTTTGCGTGGCAAGGAGTCGGGCAATGTTAGGCTAATGGAGGACTTCCTCTACGAGCGTCCTTTCGTGAATCTCTCGCTTTTCGTATCGGACTCGGCGCTGCGGGCGGTGGAGCCGGGCTGCTACTATGAGGCCGATAGCGCAAGCAAGCAGCAACTCTGCGAGGTGGGCCTGTACGATTCCCTCGGCAACGTGGTCGCGACTACGAACGGCAAGATGGACTACGCGGATTTCCGCAAGTCTCCGCTGCTCAAGTTCAAGTCGGAATCCGACTGGTCCAGGGTGGGCTTGAAGCTTGACCGCTGGGAACGCGTGGACGGCCTCAAGCCAGGTGGTGGTGATAACCCGAAGGGCGTCCCCATCCGCCACGTGGAACGTTATTCTGTTCCCGACATCACCGTAGACAACTTTATCGAGAAGTATTCCTTCGTGGTGGACGACCTGATGCCGCACCGCCTGCGCCAAATCCGCTTGAACTTCAACTACCAAGAAGAAATTGCATGGGAATGCGACGTGACGAAGGACCCATCGGCGGGCGATGCTTGTACGGTGTACAAGCGCTCCGGTGGCAGCGGCTGGGATACCTTGCAGCTGGAGAAGCATCCCGTCCAAAAGGACGGCCGCTTCGACTTCGAGCCCCGCAAGTACGGCTACAGCGTCCTGCTCGCCCTGCAGAAGGACAACCAGAATACGGTGACGATTTCTACGGTGAACAAGATCGGGCTTTCTTGACTTAAAGACTGAATCAGGTGGGGGA
>JAEEGK010002370.1_pt1 | contig 47202 bp, 31 predicted proteins | sample 8958771 | NCBI WGS metagenome assembly JAEEGK01 (sample SAMN16246547, study PRJNA631951) | gut metagenome | biome: gut microbiome; feature: rumen; material: SC-attached | host: Bos | place: Iran: Karaj | collected 2018-10 | reverse complement strand
TACGTTAGAAATGGCGCTTATATAGTTCTTGATGAAGCACACATCACCCTTGTATCTGCCGGAAAGAATCTCAATCTTAAGGTCGGTACTGCCCTTCTTAACGTTATCCGTCTTAGTATCGATTACAGTATTGTCAGCCGTGACCGCAAGCACTTTCGCGGTTTCATACTCGGTTCCGAAATTATCTTTGAATTCAAACCTCGGTCTGTCTTTGTTTAAAAAGAAAATCGCGAGTCCGCTGATTATTAAAAATGCTGCTGCCGCTACGGCTTTAATCCAAAACTGTTTTTTCATGTTTTATCCTGCATTTATTATTTTTGATTATCCAAATGGCTCACGTTGCCGTGAGCCATTCGTTTAATCCATTATAGAATTATTTCTTACCAAATCTCAAGAGTTTTCCGTATTCACGGAATACCCTTGTCGATAAAGGCTAATAGCGTGTGACGTTTTTTAAGGGGCGCTGGCAACTGATAAGCTTACCGTCCTCACCGAATACCGCATGACAGCTCTTATCGATAAAGCCATTGGTGTGGGTGATGTAGTAAGGTCCCTTGGCAACTTCACAGTTACCTTTGATGTAGTAGAATGCTCCTTCTTTGTCATCAAAGTTCTCGAATACCTTGATAAGACCTGCATATGTACGCTTTCCGCCCTCGTAATAGAAGGTCGATCCGCATTCGTCCACAAGACCCCAATAGTTAACTTCCATCTTACCGTCTTCAGCGAACTTGTAAGTACCGCATTCCTTAAGACCGTTGGTCTTGCTTACAACAGTGTTACCGGTAGCAAGTACACCGTTCTCGAGGATGTAATAGTAATCTCCGTTATACTCTATAAGACCTGCTCTGTGGCCGATCTTGTTGTTCTTGTAGTATAAGGTCTTGCCGTCAACCGTAAGAACACCGTCAAGGATAAGAATACCGTTGGAACCTGTCTTGTAGGTACCTGCGGGGATTCTGCCGTTGGTCTTGGTTACTTCAACTTCGGGTGTCTTAACAATCTTGCCTTCTTCGTCTACATAGTAGAAGTATGCTCCTACATGAACTACGCCTGCGTCCTTCTGAAGGTCGCCGTTCTTGTAATATCTGTCGGCACCGTATACTTTCTTGATACCGTAGATAATCATCTTGCCGGTTACTTCATCAAACTCTGCGTGGCACTTATCCATGATGCCGTTACCGTGAGTTACATAGTAGTGGCCTCTTGCAACAACGCCGCCTGCTTTTACATAGCAGAAGGTACCGTCGCTCATTTCGATAAGACCTGCATATGTACGTACATCATCTACATAGTAGTATAATTCGCCGTCTTCTTCCACAATACCGTTCTTCACTTTGGGTTCTTGAGCAAAAGCGTAATAGTACCAGCCATCCGTTCCGCTTACGCCTGTCTGTCCGCCGGTAATGGTATTGAATCCGCCCCAGTAATAATCATAAGGGCTCTGCGTGCGGTCGTTGGAAATATTGAGAGCGAAAGGATCTGTGCTTAAATATGTATCTGTCGCCTCTTTCATTGCCTTGCCAAAGAAATAGTAATTTAAATACTCTGCCGAACGGCTTCTTTGTGTTGAGTCGTTACCGTGAGGGTCACCGGACTTTAAGTTTCTAAGGTTGAACTTTACAAGGTCATCGGCATCAAGCCCTAAGTTTCGGTATACAGACTTGGCGATTTCGGCACCGAGGCAGTCAGCGGTACATCCGTCATTGTAGTCATTGACCGTGTTTTCAATAATGATTGCCCTCGGAGCAAGTGTTGCCACAAGATCGTTTTGATCGTAAGGAAGTCTTGTCGCGTAGCCGTATGCGTCATCTTCAAATGCGTAGAAGTGGCCGGGTGTCATGAAATGACGGAACAGCTCAATCTCACGCACTCTGTTGTGTCTTACGGAATTGGCTATTACCTCCGTGCCCCATGCAACCTGATAAGAATCGACCGATGAGCTTACGTACGCCGTTCCCGACCAGTCATATATTTGTCCCCTGTATACATATCTCCACGGCGAAGGACCCGTTGCTCCTGCCGCTCCCGGAATACATACATCGATTCTGTCATCAAATACTGCTGCCACAAAAGCATATTTACCGTTTATCGAGAAGCCTGTAACCGCAAGCTTATCAATTGCAAGGTCTGCCACAGCGCTCTTTTGACTTTCATGTGTCGAGTTCTCACACAATTCAAGTGCATCGATGATTACGGATGCCACCCATGCTTCCGCCATCTCATTGCTGACTTCATGCAATGCTGCTTCCCCGTTACGGCTGTACGGATACAAGTCATAGAAAGTTCCCGTACGATTATTCCATGCATAATCATTTGTTCTTGTATCGCTTACCACCGAAGGAACCGTAACCATTGCAAGTCCCGCATCCTTATAGGAAGAAATGCTTCCGTCAAAAGAAAGCACTATCGGCAACTTTTCTCCCTCATGCCCGCTTGCCGCAATCTGTTCGTCCGTAGGCATCTCAACGTCAAAAGAAATATCCTTGCTCTTTTCTCCCACAGTCACAGTTGCGGTAATACTGACAGCGGTGCTTGTGTATGTTCCGTCCTCCACATATTTGCCCTGCGAATTGCTCCATCTGTATTTCTTGTCACCGGCTTTGTGATAAGACGCACTCTTGATGATCAGATTATCATACTCGGGCTTGTAGCCATACTCATAAAACTGCGCAAGATCAAGAATCTCCGCCCTTCTTTCTTCCCAGTCGGAAGCGTTCTTAACCATTCTTTCGCTGCCAAAGAATTTATAAGGATTGGGAAGCGTAACCTGCTTAGGAAGGTCTGAGGGATCGGGGTACTTAGTGTCTCCCCACTTAAGCCCGTAAAATGCATTCTCAAGCGCGGTTGCCGCAGCCTCCGTTCTTGCCTTGTCCTTAACCGAGTCATTTATAACAGCCTGTGCCTCGCTTATTGCCGCATCAAGTGCCGCCTGAGATTCTGCCGTATAAACTCCCTTGGCAAAAGAAGCCGAATTCATATAATCAAGTATCTTGGTAATGCGCCACTCACTGTATGCAAACTCGTCGATTCCGTTCCATCCCGTAAGTGTAATCACGCCCCAGTCAAGTGACTTGGTATGCTCATGATCAAAATCTTTATAAAGGCTGTCCTGACTGTGACTCCAGAAAATATCCGCGCTCTTCTTAAGAGAGTATACAGGAACATCAACCTCGATAAATTCTGGTATCTCCCCCGGTTCTTCCGTCTCGCTAACTTCCTCTTCCCGCTCAATCGAGATTTCAACCTCGCTTACGTTGGAAGGCGACGTGGCTTCTTCAACACTATCCTCTTCCGAACTATCTTCTTCAGGTTCCGAAGCGTCATCCGAAGGCTCCGCCGGCTCTCTATTTTCTTCGGTCTGTCCGTTGTCCGTTGTTTCATCATCGATAGGGATTTCTTCGCCGGTCACGTCATTTTCGGATATGTCTTCGCCCGCTTCATCATTGTCCGAAACATCTTCGCTCTCTGCATCGTTGTCAGAGACATCTTCCTCGACCGGTGCCACATAGTCGGGATTGGGCACGGTTTCCTTTTTATAACCCGTAACCACATTATTGACATCGTTAATCTTTAAGTCCACGCCTATTTCGGTTCCGTTGTTAAGCTCAAGGTCTTCTATCTGAAGAGCTACTTCAACGGTATAACCGACTTGCTCGCCATCCGCGTCTAACATAGGCGCTGCCGCATATCCCTTAATAATATTCATGTACTCGGGATGATTGGGGTCGCCGAGTGCACTTCCGAGCGAAGGGATATTGGAGCTTGCGTAGTAATAAAGCTGTCCGAGTGCGTCGATTGTAACTATGCCGGCTGTGTCAAGTTCATAATCGGTGCGGTCATTGTACAGGTCTATTGCCATAACTACGCTGTCGCAACTTTCCTTGGACTCTGTGACCGCATACGTTGCCCAGAATCCGCCCCAGCTTGCGTAAGGGTATGTTGTGACCGAAGTTCCTGCAACCGCGGGATTGCTCACCGCGCCGGTCTTAGTCTCTGTGCTTGTGAGCACGCAATCATCGTATACGCTTATTCCGAGATACAAAACAGGTCCGTCCCAGAGCGTTCTCAACTCGCCGTAAGTCTGATTGCCGGGCTCAAGACCATAACCTTCTTTGGTCTTAACATTATCAATTACCGAAACCGGTGCTGCGCCGTACGCATCTTCCAGTACACCGTCTACAGTAATACTTGCCGTCGTAAATGTAGCGTCAAGTTTTTCGTAAGGGTACGATGCTTCATTATAGCTGCCCTTGTACTCAAGCATCTTACTGTTCTTCACATACTTAAGCTCGGGAGCCGCGAATGCATTGACCGCAAGCACGAGTGCCATGAATATCGACCCCGCTACGGATGCACCCATTTTCTTCCATCCTTTTTTCATTTTTCCTCCAATTCTTCCTCTTAATTGTGACCAAAAGAAAAAGCCCCACACATTTCTGTATGGGACTCAACGCTCCGATTACTTCTGCCGGCGTGTAATCATACGCTTTCTTAGGTCGGTTAACAGTTTCTGTGGATTACCCACTTTATCAACCCGGGACGTGCCCGTATTGAATCGTCTACCGCCATAAACCGTGCCCCCACACATGTTTATGTTCCCCCTATTTCCACCCGGCAGGTAAATATTTAATTGTGTTGTCTATCATGTCATCGACAAGTTTTTCGATTGCTTCGTCCGTCGCTCTTCCTTTGACCAATGGATCTGCCTTGAAAGCTTCTTTCACAAGATTTCTGTCGCAGGTGTCGACCGCTTTCAACGTTCTCTCATGATTCTCTATGTGCGGCTTCAAAAGCTCAAGTACATTCTCGGGAACGCTTCCCGCAAAAATCGGTCTTATCGAATCTCTTTCAAAAATAGCATTGGTCTCAACAACGGCTTCTTTCGGAAGATTTGCTATCTGAAGATCGGTATTTGGAATGTTAACGTTTGATACCACTCTTTCAAGTCCGCAGAGGGCTTTTATGAGCAATATTCCTTCCTCGCCCGTAGGCTTTAAATCAACCTCTTCCTCCATGCTTGAAAGCCTCTTGGCTCTCGCGAGTCTGTCTTCAAGATCTTTTTTGCGCCATGAGACGGGTGTAAGTCCGAAGTCCCAAGACTCAACGGTTTTCGGGTTCTTCAAATATGTGTCTCCCGGCATAAACTCAGCAAGATGTCTGTCGCCCGCGGCAGCTATCAATCCGTAACGTCTGAATAAGTCCATCTTGACTCTGTGCTTGCAGGCAAAGCACTTGTTAATCCAGTTCTCGGTATCGCTTGAATCGTAACCTTCTTCGAAATGCTCATCCACATATTTTTTGTAAATAGGGAACAAATCAAGCCCCTTATAGGAAGCGTAGTCAAACCATGTGAAGTGGTTGATTCCAAGTACATTGACGTGTATGTCATGTCTGTCTATTTCGCCTGTAACGTATCCTTCTTTCTTAAGTATTCCGGCAAGAACGTTCTGTGTACCGAAAACTTCATGACAGCATCCGAAAGCTTTAATCTCAGGAAATACGTGATACAGCATCTTAACGCATAATGTCATGGGATTGGTGTAGTTAATCACCCATGCATCCGGCGAATAATCTCTTATAGCTTCCGCAAACTCTTTGAACATCGGAAGAGTTCTTAAAGCTCTTATGATTCCGCCGGGACCTGCGGTATCGCCTACGGACTGGTAAATACCGAGTCTCTCGGGCGTATGAACATCCGACTCCATTTCATCAAAGGTTCCGGGCATTATCGATATCACCACGAAATCGGCGCCCGTAAGAGCTTCTTTGAGCGTATCCTTGACTGTGTATTTCCATTTGCCCACCGCTTCGGGGCGCGCGCTTATGTGGTTACCGATTATCTCGTTATTCTCCGAAGCCTTTCTGTCTATGTCGTAAAGTCTTATTTCGCCCGAAAGCTTATCTTCTCTGGCAAGGTCCGTCATAAAGGTCCATGCCCAGCCTCTCGAGCCGCCGCCTATGTAGGCGATAGTCACATCTTTCATTTTTCCGTCTTGATAGTGCATGTTGGAATTTCCTCCGATATTGCATTTTGCCCATATGGACAATCTATAGTAAAAATAATATAATAAGTATCATATTTAAAGGGTTTTTGTTTTAATTTTAGTTGTATATTTACTATCTGAAAGGACAGCCATGCGTCAGACACTCTTTGAAGAATCTTTAGACGGCATCACCATCGACCGTGTCATCCGTGATTACGAATACACCATGCCCACCAAGCATTTCCACGATGAGTATGAAATCTACTACCTTGTGGAAGGCGAGCGTTTCTATTTTATAGGTCAGCATACCTATCATATTAAGAAAGGTTGCCTTGTATTTATCAATCGTAACGAAATCCATAAGACCGGCGTGGCTGCAAGCTCTTACCACGACCGTATTCTTATTGAGTTCTCCGAAGAGCCTTTCGCAAGTTTCTTCTCGCAATTCGGAGATTTAAGCCTCAGAGATTTCTTTAACCGCTACTCGGGAGTACTTGAAATTGCTCCGGCCGAGCAGCCTTTTGTGGAAAATCTCTTACTCGAACTTCAGTCAGAGATTCATCATAAACTTCCCGGATATCGTCTCAGCGTAATGATGAAGCTTTCCTCGCTGATTCTCTATGCCATGCGTTATGCCGAGTCCCACAGGCAGATGCCCGTTAAGTCCTCATCCATGGCCAGACACCAGAAGGTAGACCTTGTGGCGGATTACATCACATCCCACTGCACCGAGAGCATATCTCTTGAGAATCTTGCCGACACTTTCTTTGTCAACAAGTGCTACTTAAGCCGTATCTTCAAAGAAGTAACGGGTTTTACCGTCAATGAATACATAAACATTCATCGCATCGACAAAGCTCATGTACTTCTTACCACCACATCGATGTCGGTTTCGGATATAGCGCGCGAGTGCGGCTACGAAAGCCTTACCTACTTTGAGAAAGTATTCCGCACTTACCGTGAAGTATCTCCGCTTAAGTATCGTACCAAGTACAAAAATTCAACTTCAAAGCGTATTACAAAAGGCGACGATGTGGGTTAGAACGGGTAGTTCATAAGTCCTTCCGTCTGTACATACCAGCCTTTACAGCTCTTAAGTGCCGCCATCGCCAGAAGCAGCGAACCGTTACCCGGAAGGTAAAGCGGCAAATCTTTTCTTTCAGCCTGCGCATTATTTCCGCTCTCCACGTACGTGTTCTTGGCGGTATCCATGAGAAGAATATCGAATGCATTCTCCATGTGCCCCAGCTTGGCATAAGTCAATGCCAGAAAAGCGAAGTCCCAGCCCCAGAGCGATTCAAAATCCCAGTTTTTCATTACCGCGTCAAGCGAAGCTTCAAGCACCTTTTCGTCCGCCTCCGCTCCGATGAATCCCGGCGCGAACACCATCGAAGGATGGTCTATATTCAGTTTCGTATATGTATCCTCACAGCCTTCGTATGCCTGAAGCAATCCGGCATTGACGTAAGGTTTTTTTATTCGCTCGGCTATCTTAAGCCACTCGGCATGCTCTTCATGAAGTTTCTTAAGCCACTCATATGCAGCCCGTAATCCAAACGCAAAATAAGCTGCTTCAAAAGGCGGATTCTTAATTTCTTCAGGGTTACCTTTCTCCTGTACCGAGTAAAGCGGGGGCTTTAATTCATAACAATCCTGCTTTTCGTCGTACACGCAGAAATCAGCCATAAACAGCGCTGTCTCCCGCACCACATCCGCATATTTCTTGAGAAACTCTTCTTCCGGTTCGGTAGGCACTTCCACTCTCGCATCATTGTAGCGAGACATATACAGAAGCGTCAGCATATATATAACATGCGGCTGCTGCCATACCAAAAGAGGCGCGATGACCGAGGGTGAGTCTTGGCACGCGGGGCCGGTCATCTTAGACCACCTGGCACCCTTAAACCCGTTCCTGCCTGCATTACGCACAGCGCAAGGAAGCGATTTCACGTACCATTTGAGGGATTTTTCCAGCATCGCGCCCCTTCCGTATATCGCCAAGTATGCTTCATGAACAGGATGCATTTCCAAGTGGAACTTTCCGTACCAGCTGTTGCATGTAAGTCCGGTCTCCTGCGGAGGCAGTACTCCCGAGTCCTGGACCGCGCTCAAATACATGGACGTAATTATGCGTCTTTCAAGTTCATCCGCGCGTCGATCCTCGGAAGCCGTAACATCTATAATTGCCCCCTTGTTCCAGAATGAGTAAAATCTGAATTCCGATTCTTCTTTGACCTGTTTAAAACTCACTGCCGACAGCTTCTCCCGCTTCTCTGCCAAAGAAACCGTAAACGTAAGCCCCGGGTCTTCTATCAGAAACTTATGCATACCTGTCTTGGTCACGGTTACATTACCGTTTACAAGACAATAGTACTTATCTTTATCCAATTGCCTTTCTATAATTCCGTCGTCATGAAATCTCGTAAAATGCTTGTCCGTCGCTGCAAAATCCGAACCGGTTTTAACAGGGCTTGCATACGGAAATTCCATGAACACCGCAAGGCCTTCTCCGTTAAGCACCGACTCAACTTTAACCGCAATCGTATCGGCATTGCCGACAATAGTGGTTACACACACGCGCTCGCCCTTAAGCGTAAAGCGACTCGTAAGGATACCGGTGTACATGTCGAGTTCCTGCCTGATATCGGAAACATCGCTTTCTTCTATGGGACGACCGTTTAAGCACAAGCCGATTCTTGCCAGATTGAATCTGTGCGGATTCTGCCTCAGATAATTATAGAGAGCTGAATTTTCTTTTGTTTCTTTGACCGGGTACTTAACTATTCTTTTTTCGTAATAATACTCGGTCATCTTGTATTTAAAATCGTCGAGGGAATAGTATCTTCCGTCTTCAAAAGGAGCCGTGTGCCATCCCCAATTCGACATTGTAAGGACAGGACAGTCGTGTTCGTAAGCTTCGTAAAAGGTCTGAAGCCCGGTGATATCGGCGGTAAAGGCAAAGTCGCCGTTCCCCACCGTAAGCGGGGAATGGGTTCTTTGACTTAATAGGATAGGATTGTACTTTCGAACAAGTGCTTCGCGATTTATCATGCGACTGTCTCCGATTATCTCTAGCCTTTGAGGCCGCTTGTGCTGATACCGTCCACAAGATATCTGTTAAATATCAGGAATATAAGGAATACGGGAATCATTGACAATGTGGACATTGCAAACATTGCGCCGTAATCCGTCTTACTTGTAGCATCCGCAAAGAGCTTAACCGCTATGGAAACGGTATAAGATGCAGGCTTACCCAAGTATAACATAGGTCCCATATAGTCGTCCCACTTCCAGTAGAACTGAATAATTATGGTTGAAATAAGCGACGGCTTAAGTAACGGAAATATTACTTTGCTGAATACGGAATACTTACTGCAGCCGTCTATAATTGCCGCCTCGTCCAGTTCCTTGGGAATACCCGCCATAAACTGCATCATCATGTATATAAAGAAAGGTGCCCCGAAAAAGTGGGGAACAATAAGCGGAAGCGGTGTTCCCACCCAGCCGATGCGGTTATATATCAAATACTGCGGAATCATTACCACCTGCCCCGGCAAAAGCATGGTTCCAATCATAAGTGTAAACCAAAACTTTCTGCCGCGAAAGGGTATTCTCGAGAGAGCATAAGCGATAAGCGATGAGCTTATTACAGTGCCGAGAGTAGCTATCGTGGTGATGATAAGCGAGTTTTTGAAATATGTCGTAAATGTTATTTTGCCAAAGCCCGCCCAGCCTCTTGAAAAGTTGTCCCATCTCCAGTTGGGGGGAATAAGATTTAACGAGCCTGACAGTATTTCCGAGTTATCCTTTAAGGATCCCGAAATCATCCACAATACCGGGTATACCATTATGAAGCCGAGTGCCGCAATGAATACGTGGTAAAGGATTGTTGTAATGCTTTTTCTTACTTTCATGAGTGCTCTCCTTAACCTTCAGATTCCTTGAATACCCAGTGATTGGATGTTTTAAACACGATTGCCGTAACCACACTCATAATTACAAGCATTACCCAGCTCATTGCGCTCGCATAGCCCATATTACGGGTCTGAATACCCTGCTTGTACACGTACAGTGCATAGTACATGGTTGCGTCGTTGGGTCCGCCCTGTGTAATTACGAATGCCTGTGTAAACACCATAAAGCTTGAAATAAGCTGCATTATCAGGTTGAAAAGAATGATGGGCGAAAGGCACGGCATTGTAATCTTCCAAAAGGACTGCCAGCCGTTAGCTCCGTCAATCTTGGCAGCCTCGTAATAGCTTGTGGGAATTTCTTTTAGCCCCGCCGCAAAGATTAACATCGAAGAGCCAAACTGCCACACTGTCATAAGAATGATGGGCCATTTTGCAGTTGACATGTTGCCAAACCAGTTAATCGCATGTATGCCAAGATCGCCAAGTAACGAGTTAACAAGACCCTTCCTTGCGAACAGTTCTTTCCACACCAGTGCTACCGCCACGCTTCCGCCGATAAGAGAAGGCAGATAATAAAGTGAACGATAGAAGCTTACGGCCTTGCTGGGGCGCGTAAGTAAGAATGCAATAAACAATGCAAAAGCAAGCTTAAGAGGCACCGACAGTACAACATACTGAAGCGTAACCCTTATTGAATTTAAAAATCTCGGATCCTTGAAGAGATTTACGTAATTGGCAAGTCCTATCCAGTTTTCTTTTTCTATCATGTTGTAATCGGTGCATGAATAGTACAAAGAACTGATCATGGGAATAATGGTAAAAACAAGGAACCCGATTATAAACGGCGCCGCGAAGATATGGCCGACCGTATTGTTGTTATAAATGAAGCGATTCCAGGCGGTACGTCCGCCGGCATCGATTTTAGCGTTTTTGCTCATAATAACCTCAATGTTACTTACGCCAAAGGAGCCCCGTTCCCGGGTGGGCCAAAGGGGTTGGCATTGGAACGGGGACTTTAGCTTCTAACCATATAAAGAAAAAACGAGTAGTTACCTAGAATTTGGATGCCGCGAAATCATAGACTGCCTTGGCAGCATCGTCTGCAGACATTTCGCCGTAGATAACCTTTTCAAGGTAGTAGTTGTACTGCTCCTTGATTTCATCGGTACAAGCGGGACTTGAAGGATTAACGGTCTCTCCGCCTGTGTCAAAAGAACCTACTACATCTACGTACTCGTATACAGCCTTCTCAAGGTCTGTAAGGTCGCCGGCAAGAGCTTCACGAACTGCGGTGAAGGTAGGAATACCGCGTTCTGCAAGAAGAATCTTATTGGCATCAATGTTGCTCTGGAAGAAAGCAATGAACTTAGCTGCTTCTTCAGGATACTTGGAATCCTGTGATACACAAAGCATCTGTGAAGACTGAATGGATACACCGGCAGGGCCGTCTGCTTTCTTGCGGGGAGGATTGATGAGCTTAAGCTCTCTTCCCGCTGCAGTAGCAAGAGACACAAACTGGTTGGATGCTACCCATGTCATGGCAGCCTCACCGGATACAACAAAGTCATTCTCGATATCGGAAATTTCTTTGCATGCACCGGGATCGGGATATGCGCCTGCCGCAACAAGGTCCGCACGCATCTGCATGTAGTCGGATAACATCTTGTAATCAGTGAAACCGAGGCCGTCATTGGACTTGTTAAAGAAACCGATTCCGAAGCCTTCCTGGTTAACACCGCTGGATGCGCCTGCCTGCCAGTCATCAAACTTTGAAGAGCCATAGATGCCAAGCTTCTCATGGATGGTAAGGCAAGCCTGCTTGTAATCATCCCAAGTCCAGTTCTCTGTGGGCTCTGCAACTCCTGCCTGAGCAAAGAGTGCGGGATCGTAAGCAATACCGTAAGTATTAACGCCGCTGCAAAGACCTACCTGATTTCCCTTTTCATCGGCTGCGATACGAAGGAATGCCTCGGTAGTACCGGATACATCAATCGTTCCGTCCTTGATGAAATCATTAAGGGTGTAAATCTTTGACTGATATGTAGGGAAGTTAGATCCAAGCTGGAAGATATCCCATACATCGTTACTTGCTACAAGTGTGGCAAGTTTGTTGAAGTAACCGTCAAAGTCCATAGGCTCGTATTCGATGGTTACATTAGGATGAAGTGACTCGTACAGTTCAATTACAGCGATTGTTCTGTCGTGTCTGGTCTGCGAACCCCACCAAGCCATTCTTAATGTCACAGGTTCTGCAGGAGTTTCCTCGGAAGCTGATGCTTCTACGGAAGTGCTAGCCTCAACCGAAGTCGAGGTTGTGCTGTCGGTATCGGAAGTTGAAGTGGTCTCACCACAGCCAACCAAACCCAATACCATAGCTGCTGTTGCCAATACAGCTACCAGTTTTTTCATTTTCATAAGCAAATCTCCCTTCTAAAAAATGGTAACCTCAATATACTTTTACTTTTTTACCAAGTCAATATCTTGCTAAATATCCGCAAAAATGTTTACGGAAATGTTCATTTTCAATCAATATTTACTGTTTTGTGGCTCGCATTTCGGTCAAAAAGTAAATTTCGTTGCGGTTTACCGTTTTTTCTGTTTGAGGTTTACCGCCCGTTCTTTTTTTGTTCGTTAAAAAGCACAAAAAGAAAGCCGTGAAACTGTTACATTTCACGGCTAAATCCACAAACGCATTATAATTTTTGTTTTATTTCAAAGAAAATCGGTCTCTCCTGCAAGTCAACATTGGGTGAATGAAGCGTACCCATTATCTTGCCGTCGAGAGCCTTAAATATCATTCCGTGACCCCCGTCCTTACCAAACAAAGGCTCTTCAACCTGCTTCCAGGGGCCTGCGATGGTGCCCGACTCGCTCTTGGCAAGTCCCATGGTATATCCGCCCTTACCGAAGCTTGACCACAAAAGTGTAATCTCGCCGTCATCGGCTTTATACATAAAAGGGCCGTCAGTCACATAATTGCCGTTTCTGATATCAACTATCCACGGCGCTTCCGAGCCATGAAACAAAAGCTTAGGCTCGCCCGCAGCACGCGTCAAGTCATCGCTTAAAGGAACGGCACATATAGTTCCGTCCGTAATCTGTACCCATTCATGACAAAATATCATGTAGGGCTTACCGTCTTCTCTGTCCTCCGTATAAAACGTTCCGTCCAGGCACTCCCAATCCCTTGGCGTAACCGGGCCGTCGGAATGAACCTTAAAGGGTCCAAGCGGAGAATCGGACTTTAATATCTGAGTTCCTCTGCACACTCCTTCCGCCTTAAAAGAAACAAACATGTAAAATGCGCCTTTATACTCGTGAACCTCCGGCGCCCAGAAATTTCTGTCGGCCCAAAAGTCTTCCGGCGGCGTAAATACTTCAATCGGTCCCTCGAAATTCTCAAGGTCCGTGCTTACATAGCAGTCAAGGCCTGTAGCCTTGTTACCCCAACATTCGGGGCCTCTTGTGCCATAAAGGTAATACTTGCCCTCGTGCACCAATACAAACGGGTCTCTGATATTAATTTGTGTTTTGGGTGTCATTTCTTCTTCGTCCTTTTCCTGTTCTTTTATAATATGCTTCCTTGTCCTTGTACATACGCTTGTCGGCTTCTTTGTACACGTCTAAGGCCTTAGGATCTTTGAGTTCCGAAGAGTAACAGTAGCCCAAGGAAACGCTGACTTTAACTTCTTTGTCTTCATTGTCCTCCCCTATGAGCTTTTCAAGCCTGCTTACCTTGTCTTCAGCGTTGTATCCATAGGAATCCGTGACTATCGCGATAAACTCGTCACCACCCATTCGACCGAGAGTCTCGCCTTCATTGAAGGTTTCACGAAGCATATTTGCAAATCTTACTATCATCTCGTCTCCGGCCTCATGACCGAAGTCGTCGTTGGTATTCTTAAGGTTGTTTAAATCAAACTGGAAAATAATGTATTCGAATTTGCGCTTATCAATTTCTTCAAATACTTCCTCGCACTTTCTGCGTGTGGAAAGTCCGGTAAGCACATCTTCATAAGCAATCTTCTCAAGGAACTTCGTCTCGGCGGTCTTATAAAGCTTCCTGCGCATCTCCATGATAAAGTCTACGAGCAATGCCACAACGAATATGAGCGCGCCCACGGACACGTAGCTTCTGTACTCTCGCAGCCCGTTAGCCGTTAACTTGTCGGCACAGTACGCCACAAGGTCCCTTAACGCCACAAGAATCATTACCGCAAAGCCAAGCATCAGCACCTTATGCGACTTCTCCTTACGCAGGTCTTCCAGCACCAGATGGCACACGAACAGCACCGCCACCAGCAAAAGAATGATGTACACCGGCAGGAAGTCCGACAAATGTGCCCAGTTAAATATCTGAGCCGCAATCGACACAAGGAACAGCTGCACCTCAATGATTACAAGCGCATACAGGAAAAAGCATTCCCACGCCTTGTTACGCTTCTCAACATCCTCCCTGAAATACATAAGTATAGGGAACGGCACAAGATACAGCGCAAGATATTCTATATACGTCTTAACCGCCAGATTATCGGTAAAGATATAGTCAAGGTTATAATTACAAAGCGTCCAGAAGCCTATACACAGAGAGAAAATACCGATACAGAAAAGCTTCTCCATATGATAAGACTTAAAGTACAGGCAGAATGTAACAAGTGAAATGCAAAGTCCCGCCACAGTAAGCGTCACCGCTACCACAAACGGAATCATGTACTTGCTATAGTACACCGCATATCCCGTACTCTCGGAATAAAGTTCCGGAATGGTAAGAGACGAAAACGCATTGTTCTCCGTCACAAACATAATAATCTTAATCTTACCGCCCTGCGACCCATCGGGAAGACTTATAAATCTCGAACCGAATCCGAGCATCTTACCGGCCTCGTAATCGTCCCAACCATAGTCGTACACAATCTCATCATTGAGCACAACTCTGGTGGCACAGTGCACCATATTAATACGCAAAGTTACATTATCGGGAATGTCGGAGGGCAATTCGCCCCAAAAAGAAACCCAGTCACCCTTCTGAGTCACCGGAAACTTAAACTCAGCCAGATTAACGGCCTCGTAGATATCTTTATTAATCTGTATATTCCATCCGTCGATAAGCTTCCTGTTGTACTCATTATCGCGGCTCTTAATCGCAGCCGTATAACCTGCCGCAAAAAGTGTCATTGCGAATACAAAAAGAAGCATATGAAGAATCCTGCTTCTCCATTTTTTCATCACGGTACCCCTTGCCTCTATAAAGGCCATATCACAACAAACTGATAGAGTTTAATTATATCGTCAGGGGAATTCTATTTCAATAATTATTAACGGGATTGTTACATTTTGACAAGAAAATGCTAAAGTACGGGCACGCGGATTCGCTCCAAACCCTCGTGCCCAATATAATTTTAATCGATTACCGGTTCATTGATTCAATCATTGCCGCAAGTTTTCTCGGAGTCGTGCAATCAAACATCTTGGAAATATCAATCTTATATCCCGCTTCCTCCAAAGCCTGATTAAATCTGACAAAGGATATCGAATGAATTCCCAGCTCAAGAAAATCGTCGTCAACGCCTACTTTTTCAATTTCAAGAATTTCCCGCGCCATCTTACAAACCGCCTCTTCCAACGGTGTTGCAGGAGCTACGTAACCTTTTTCAATATAAATACCCGGCTCTTCTTTGGCGCCTCTTATTATCTTTCCTATATTGCTCTTTGTAAAAGGCACTTTTCGAATTTTCGTCTTGGCTATTTTCTTGTATGACGGAAGCTCTGCATTTATTTCATTGACAGAATCGTTTATTCTATCAACAAGTTCCGCGTCCGGAATCGTTGCGTATAAGCGTGAATAGATTTCCGCACAGATTACATTGTTATCTTCTTTGACCAGCACCTCATCCACGTCATGGCTCGCAATTATAAGTCTCTCCAGTTCCTCGGGAGAAACATTTTCACCGTTTTCAAGAATAATGAGATTCTTTTTTCTTCCTGTCAAAAAAAGATGATTGTCCTCAATATAACCCAAGTCTCCGGTCGCAAACCAACCGTCCTTCATAACCTCGTCGGTAGCCTCTTTGTCCTTGTAGTAGCCAAGGAACAAAGCTTCACTCTTGATATATACTTCCCCATCCACAATTTTGCAATGCTGAAAAGGAACCAATTCACCTACCGAACCCTTCACGTTTGAATCGGAACGATTGGTGGCAAGCGCTCCGCCAAACTCCGTCATTCCGTATCCTTCGGCGATGATAATTCCCGCTTTCTCATAGTAATCAAAAATGGAGCGGTCCGTTCCTGCGCCGCCGGATATCATTATTCTGAAACGTCCGCCGGTCAGCTTTTTAATAATCTCAGGCAATTTTTCCGTATCGCCATTTGCTATACGTTTCGCAGACTCAAATACGTTTACTAACATTATCGGCACCACACACATAAAAGTAGGCTGAAACTTCTGCATCTCTTCAAGCACTGAGGCGATACCCTTACTGAAAATCATGATGGAACCTGTTTTAAGCACGTAACACAACTGAATAAAAAAGTAAATGTGATAGCACGGAAGTATTGAAAGCACAGAGTCCGGGTTTTTCCCCGCGCCCAGATCCGACTGCTTATATAAGCTGTAAAAAGAAAGTACCACTCCCTTGCTTGTACCCGTCGTACCCGACGTAAAAAGAAGCAATGCCGGCGCCTTCATGCTTACATCCGGAAACTGCTCTATCGGGAATGGCGCATAGGCTTTGTAACTCTCACTGCTTACCTTGCGATAAGTTTCATCTTTGCCAAACCCCTCGCATTTCACTGCAGTTTTTCCGTATATTACAGTACTTACATCTGCCTTCTTCATAAGAGCGGATGCATCTTCCCATGATAAAGAAGGGTCAATTATCGCAATAAATCTCCCCTTCAGGAAGGCGGCAAAAACAGCCACCACAGCTTCATATCCCGTCTCCGCCCACAGGCCTATGTTGCCTTCGTCCTTTAACTCATCATAAAGTGACATACACCTGCATATATCGTTCATAAGGTTGGAATATGTATGGAATACCTCTCCGTTTTTTTCCTGACTGATACAAAAATGCGTATCTCCGTGATATTTAATCGCTTGTACCAGAAATTCTTTAATACAATGATCCATGATAACCTCCGCTTACGTCTGACTAGGCTGTTGCTTCGCCTTTAATCTTTTGCACATATTCAATCAAATCGCTTACCTTCTCAAATTCGGCAACATCCAGCATTGCCCCGTTGACTTTAATCCCGAATTTTTTCTCTATTCCCACCATCATCTTTATAAACACGAGAGAATCGATATTTAACGCTCTAAGCTCGGTATCATCATCAACTTTCTCATCGCTTTGAGCATATTCCGCAATCAGTTTATACATTTCCTCTTTAACGCTTTTCATATACTTTTCCTTTCTACACTATGGGCATACTATGCTGTTATAAAAATCAAACTCCAGGTTCTGAATTTCTTTAAGGCCGCTTACAGCAGTATTCATTAGTTCCGAATCATATTCTTCGGTATAAAGATACTTGTACAAGGCATTTCTTATAAATTTCCATTTTTTGAGAATAGCCTCGATAACTGTGGTGGGTTCGGAAGAGGCCACACCGTCTATATGGTCCAAAAGATAGCTCTGCGCCTTCTTGGCTTCCACAATCGCATCAAGAAGCTTCGCTATCCATGCCGGATTATCCTTTATCCTCTCACTTGACGAAACATTTCCTTCTATGTATTCAAGAAGAGCCGGAAGTTCCTCAAGATTTTTAGTGATATCCTCCATGTGTGTCTTTATTTTGCTTCGGTATTCACCATAGCAGTTACCCGCCTCGGTACCCGAATCCGCAGGGATTTTGGCACATTCCAGATAATACCTTTTAGACTCGGTCTTGGCGTATTTGATTCTGTTGCTGTGGTATGCATATTCCAAATCGAGATAACTAAGCCTTTGCTCCTGATAGTCCAGATTGTTTACTCCGGTATGCTCCATTACTATCATCTCCTGCTTGGCATTATCATATCCGTATACCAGAATATTATGAGGCCAGTTCTCTTTCAGATAAAAATCCGGTCTTATCGATTCGTAGAAACAATCCACTCCGATTATGACGGGCTTATCGGCATCAATAGCCGCAATAATCCTTTGGATTACATTTTCCTTAACTTCATATTGCTTTAGCTCTACACCCAATTCACCAACTACGGATTCTAAGGTTTCATCCTCCACAAAATCCATCTTTTCATAAAGCGTCAGTTTATCCACCGGGCGATACATGACTATATCGTTGGTAAGAATCGGAAGTATTCCGGCCCCGTAGTAATTGACTACCGAAAAGATTGAATTATACAGGCAGCTTCTGTAGAAAATATCATTGAAAGGAACAATGCCTTTAATAACCTTGGTCGTGCTCCCGGCATCTTTAACATCGTAGAAATAGCCCTTGTTTTTCTTTTCCTGATACTCAGACCGCGAGAACGTCTGCGCATCCATATCCGCGCCGCCTGCATCGACAGCGAGCTTTTCATCAATAACACAGGCAAGGTCGCTCAAAGAAAAACTGTCAAATATTTCCGCAAGGGAGATTTCCACCTGAAAATCATCATAAATTCTGCTGATAAGCGTCATTACATTTAACGATGAACCTCCCAGTGCAAAAAAGCTGTCAGATGTCGATACAGCTTCAGCATCCAAAATCTCCTTGAATGCTTCGATAAGCTTTCCTTCCGTTTCACTGACGGTCGCATCTTCCGCCTCTATTCCTACAGTAGGGTCGGGCAAACTCTTTTTATCGACTTTCATGTTTTTGTTAAGAGGCAGTTTGTCCATGAAAACAATGTAAGTCGGGAACATATAAACCGGAACTTTAGACTTAAGCCATTCAATAATGTCGGATTTCGAGCATCTTTCCCCTGTCACTACATAAGCCGCTATATATTCCTTACCAAGTGTTTCGTCATTAAATGTAAGCACGCATTCTTTGACGGCCGGCATTTCAAGAATCTTTGATTCCACGTAGTCTAATTCAACTCTGTTTCCTCTGATTTTGACCTGACTGTCTTTTCTTCCGAGAAATTCAATGTTGCCGTCGGACTTTATCCTTCCCAAATCTCCCGTCTTATACATGGTCTTCCCGGGTGCTTTCGCATCCTTGGCAAAAGAACGAGCATTGAGTTCGTCATTGCACAGGTATCCGTATGTTGCATACTCTGTGGATATAACAATCTCGCCCTCTACGCCCGGACAGCACTCTTCCATATTGTCGTTGCAAATATAGACATCCGTATCGTCTATAGGTTTTCCGAGCGGAATTATTTCCGCATTGCAATCGTTGGGGGTTATGTCGTAGCAAAGCTTTGCAAGCGTGGTTTCGGTAGGTCCGTACAAGCTCACCAAATTTGCATGGCTCGATGTTAAGTCATACCATTTGGACAATAACTTCGGACTGATTTTCTCGCCTGCCATAAACACGTATTTCAAATCCGGGTAATCCATGTGTCCCGAAATGCCGCTTAACAGGTGATTTACAACGCTAGGTGTGCAGTGAAGAACGTTTACCCCCGCTTCTTTTACCCATTTAACCAGCCTTTTGCCGTCGAGTATCACATTTTGTTCCGCCGGTATACATATTTTCCCGCCGAGAAGAATAGGCAAAAAAATGTCTCTTAAGAAGGGGTCGTGGCATGGAGACGTTATCTGGCTGACGTTTATTCCGGTTTGATTAACCTTGCGGCCTTCCCACTCTATAAAATGAACCAGACCTTTATTCTTCCCCAGTATCGCCTTGGGTTTTCCTGTAGTGCCCGAAGTAAAATATACATATATCGGGTCATCGGTGTTATAGGTATTGCCGTCTACTTCACAGGCACCTCGCTCATCCTTCTCCGAAACAGCTTCTTCTACCTTTATTACTTTGCATCTGTCCCCCGCAATTTCACGCGCCTTTTCGTAACATTGCTCATCCGTAAAGATGTATTTGACTTTAGCTATTTCAAGCATATCCTGTACCATTTCCGGTGGATAATCGCCTTCAACCGGCACAAAAACGCAGGCTGCCTTCAAGACGCCAAGCATTCCCTCAATCATGGCAATTCTGTCATAGGCAAATACGGTAACCGCATCCCCGTTATGCGCCCCGATTGTCTTCAGCTTCCCGGCTAAGGCAGCGATATCTTTTTTTAGCTCAAGCGATGTAATCCTCCTATCATTTTGTTCCAAAAAGACATGGTCGTCGGAAACAGCGTTCAAGCCCTTATCTATCAAATCCTGTATAGTCCGCACCCTTCTGTACCTCCCTAAATTCTGTTTGCCCGGCTATAATGTGTCAGCTTTAAAGGTATCCAGCAAAATACCAAAAGTAAGAATTATGATAAGCGTGTCATTGTCGTAGGGCAGATTAAGTTTAAAGCCCGGCTCAAGATACGCTTTTTTAAGACGTTCCACCTCATCAGGGTTAAAGAAGCCCTGACGTTTTATCCTGTCATACGACAGAATATCGGTTACATATTCTTTGTTCTTTCGTAAAATCTCGGCACTGCCCGGCGCTACAAACGCGTACTTCGGTCGATTTATTATTTTGCTGGGAACAAATGCCGAGGCCATCCTCTTCAAAATGTATTTTTCCTTGAAATTTCTTAATTTCAGATCCGGAGGAATCTTTCTTGCGTATTCCATAACCTTTCTGTCAAGGAACGGATATCTGGCTTCGACGGAATTGGCAAGTCCCGCTCTGTCCCCGTGTCCCGCAAGCAAATGCTCGCTTAATCTGAGTTTGATGTCTATATAGGACCTTTTATGCACAAGCGCGACATCTTTAATCTGCTCCGTATCAATAACCTTATGATTCAAGCAATCGAAATCTTCCTGCATAAGAAACTTCGGCGAATATATACCGTTCTTATACTCTCGCAGTTTTCCGTAATCCTTCTCATAGAAAAAGAAAGGATCTCCCCAGATTCTGTTGCAGATTTCTTTTTCCGCCGGGTCTCTTAACTCATTGTTCTTAGCATTTCCCGCGCGCATTGCATCGAACTGATATCCCACATAGCCCGCAAATAATTCATCCGCTCCTTCACCCGTAAGAACCACCTTAATCCCTTCTTTGTGAGCCATTTCCGAAAGAATCAGTGAAGCGGTGTTATACGTTTCTTTTAAAGTGCTTTCCGAATGATATACGGCTTTGGGCAGATAGTCCGCTATATCATCGATGGTTATCAGTTTTTCATGATGAATCGAATTGACATGGTCGGCCATCATCTCCTGAAACGGCTTTTCCGGACGATTATCACCTTCAAAATTGACGGAAAAAGAATGCCTGTATTCATTGCTTATGTCGTGAATCTTGCACGCAATAATCGATGAATCCAGACCCCCGCTGATGTAAAAGCCTACCGGAACTTCAGCCTGCAATCTGAGTTCCACTGCCTTAGTCAGAACATCGTTGAGTCCTTCTATGTATTCCTCTTCTGTTCTCGGATAATCTTCATCGCATTTAGGGTAATCAAGATCCCAGTATTTTCGGTTGGTAACGCTTCCGTTTTCATGGATTACCAGATAGTGCCCCGTTTCCAGACTGTTAATTCCCTTAAACATCGTTTCGGGGCACACTACGCTCGGGAAAGTCATAATCTGATCGAGTGCCACAGGGTTAATAACACGCTTTATTCCCGGGAACTCAAATATCGCTTTAATCTCGGAACCAAACACAAAAGTACCGTTTACCGAAGTATAGAAAAATGGGGCAACTCCTACATGGTCGCGCGCACAGAACAATTCTCTGCGATTCTTGTCATAGAGTGCAAAAGCAAACTGGCCGTTGATGATATCCAACACTTCAAGCCCTTTTTCTTCGTATAGATGAAGAATTACCTCCACGTCGGACTCTGTCTTAAATTTATGCCCGCGTTCAATCAAATCTTTCTTTATTTCTTTATAGTTATATATTTCTCCGTTGCATACCAGTATGAGACTTCCGTCTTCACTGCCAATAGGTTGCATACCGTTATTTACACCGATAATGCTCAGTCTGTTAAATCCAAGCGTGACAGGCCCGTCAGTTATATAATCGGTCCCGTTTACCCCGCGATGCGCAATAGCCTTTAACATCTTTTCTATCACGAGACTTTTATGAGCATCCGGCATATCTGCATTTAAATAGCCACAAATCCCGCACATCCCACCGATTCTCCTTATTCGTAATGTAATTTCGCCATGCGATCTATAATTTCACTTTCTTTGGCAAATACACTCTCAATACGCCCGGATATATCTTCAATTTCGGACACATCGTCGCTGTATGCCGCTTTAATAAGCAGGCAGCTTATAACGTTCCACTCTTTGCATATATCCGCGTACTCGACCGCCAGCCCCGTTTGAGGGAAATATTGTTCCATATATTCACGGAAGTAACTTCTTACAGTAAGCAATCCGGACAGTCTTATGTAGGAATTCAATGACAAGATGCTCTTTTCATATTCGGCGGTGTTTATCAGAGCTTCTGCATTTTTCAAATTACTTAAAAAATAATCTTTCAAGATTTTGTTATTATCTTTTTGTTTCTTGGAGATTTCCTGCAAATCGGGCTTGAAGTTTTCATACCCGTCCACTGCCAATTTGTCAATGTCGGTAATAACGTGCATGAAGTTATACCCTTCCCAGGCATCGACGAAATCTTCAAACGCTATGTAGCCTTCGAACATATCGCCTTTAAAACTTGCTATATAGCCATCGCTGAAAAAGAATTTGTCTCCGCCGTCATATCCGATTACGTTAACACAATGGATAACAACATCCTCGGCATATTTAAATGCACTGTTATACTTAAGTTTGTTGGCAACCATAAGAATCGCAACATTGGATTCATCTTCAACACACTTAATCAGCGACTGCTTGGCTTCTTCTCTGTTTGCGGAGGTAATAATTGTGTATGGCACATCCAAATCCTCGGGATTTCCGAAGATAGAAATGGCATAAACCATTACCCCCCACTTACTGGGTTTTAATTCATAACCCTTCATCCTGAAAAACAGTTCCGCTTCGCTTATATCTATTTTCCGATAAACCAGGTAATTCTCCAGACAACCGAGAATACACTGAGACCCCCTTTGTGTAACATAGCCCTTCTCAAAAATCATTTTGCCATTCCTCTCAACATGTTATGCCATAGCATATCTCTCAATAATATCTGCCGTCTTCTGATCGCAGTTTAAACCCCTCATGATGTCTCCCAGCATTCTGACATTAGAGTATTCTTCCTCGCCGTCCAGTATTGCAAAAGCAGTTTCTTTCAGCACTTCCGGAGTAAGATTCTCTATTCTGATCTCTCGCCCGATTTTTCTGTTTTCAAGAGTTTCTGCCGTAAGCATCTGGTCGTATGCGCCGGGAATACCTATCATGGGAACTCCGCTGTATATAGAATCGTTAACGCTGTTCATGCCGCAATGAGTAATAAACAGGTCAGCTCTCTTTAAAACTTCGGTCTGCGGAACATAGTCATAAACATAGAAATTGTCAGGTATTTCATCAAAATCCTCTTTCTTGTTATGTGCGCCGATAGACATAATCACGCTGACATCTTCACCTTTAAATGCTTCTATGGTGGCTTTAAAAGCACCGAGTCTCCTGTCGCCTATCTCTGTTTGAATAGTTCCGAAGGAAACATAGATTATTTTTCCTTTCATCACTTCAAATGGAATATCGCTGTCATTGGTTGACGGAGGCGTTGTATTGGCGCCTACAAATTCAAATCTTTCGTCAAAGTTTTCTTCAAAAGGCTGCATCTGGCGAAGAGTATGGACTATGGTCAGTTCGGGAACGTTATTAAGAACTTCCTTGCCCATATCGGAGTACTTGAAGTTGTAGCCCTTTTCGGTCAGCCTGTTTATGATATCGTCTCCAAGCTCAATGGCATGGGCTGTTTGAGCAAGATTTTTCTCGTCGCTTTCAAATATTCTTTTGCTGATGTTTTCGTCAAAAGCAAAATTGGGGAAATATCTTATAAGCTTGATATCTTTACGTCCGTTGAGGTAATACATGGGAAACGCGAAATAATCATAAATAACCACATCATAGTCGCCCGCACGGTTAAATGCCTCTACTATCTGAAGGGCAAAAATCTCGGCATCGTCTTCGATGGTTATCTTTCTTCCGGGCTTGTAGCCTTCCAGACGCTCTATGTCAAAGTCTATGAAGTTGACGTTTTCTTTCTCAAATAACTCTTTGATGCCGGGAATGTTGGCGGAGCTGGATATGACATCCACCTTATGTCCTCTCTTGCCAAGCTCTTCCACGAAACCGGCAAACGGAACATTATCTCCGAAACAAGGCATAGTTACTACCAAAACTTTCATATCATTTCCTCCTCAAATACATATTTTCGTTTAATAAAGCGGTCCGCCATTTCATGCATTCCGCCGATTCTCAATTCTTCGGCCAGGTTTTCAAAGACCAGTTCCGTAAGGGGCCTTATTTCCTCGGCGGATATGGCTTTTCTTTCTTTGGCATATTTAAGACACTCGCTGTACGCTTTAACATGTGCCTCCGCAAAATCCGAATAGAAGTTTTCTTTACCGAATTCGGTACTTAACGAATTATTCTTGACACTTTGCGGAATCCTGTATTTACTCGGTATATCACCGATAAAATCAAAGATTCCTCCGCACGCCGAATATAGCATCCAAGTAATAGAGTCTTCGGAAGAGCGCAAATTCGGAAACGGAATCCTTTTGGCAAGCTTAGTCCTGACATTCGTCGCAGACGTCAGGTTAATATACATTTCCTTGCTGACTATAGACTTCCACACCTCTTTTCCTACGCTTGGGTGTCTGTTATTATTCATGATTTTTTTAATGTTTACAGGGAATTTATCCTCCGGTATCTCAATTCCTTTTTCATCAATCGGAATGAACGGAGAATAGATTACATCTGCGTCTTTGGTGGCAAAAGCACGCGCCACTTTCTCGGTACGCTTAGGATGTGAAAGATCGTCCGAATCAAGAAACATGATAACATCTGCGCCAAACGCTTCAGCCGCAGTGTCCACGCCAATGTTTCTCGACACTCCGGCGCCTACATTGACATTGTTTTTATGGCATATTATTTTCTCCGGGCGGCTGTCTGTAACTTCCTTGATAAAATCATCCAATTCCTGATTGTCGGAAGCATCGTCTACCAGAACCGCCGTCCAGGAGTCATCGGTTTGATTAAGCACACTTTCAATACATTGTTTGAAATACGAAAGTCTGCTTCTATTGTCGACCGCTATCTTAAACGGTATTACAAAAGAACATTTGCACTCTCTGCTCATTTTTTCTCCCCCTCAGGCGGCAGCTCGCCGTTACCCGTTGCGTCTATGTAAGCCTTCAGTATTTCCGTAAGACGTCTTATGCTTTCTTTTTCCCCCGAAATCAGCTGCGCCATAATGTCTGCAAAAGAAGGATCAAGGCGGTCTCCGTCGACATCTGCCTTAATAAACAGATTTCTCAGGAGAAGATACCCCTTCTTAATTTGTACAAACCGCCCGGTAAAAGCATCATCCTTCGGAAGTACGCCCATATCTTCAAGCTTCTTCACCCGATATTCCATTAACATGGCCCGCTCATATAAGAATTGCCAGAAACGGTATCTTGTTCCTTCGATTATCCAAATTTTGTCATGAATGTAGTCAAGTACAAACATGTTGTGACCCACGGTGTACCCGTCCCTTTTTGTTTCTCCTTTTGCGGGAGAAACGTATTCTTCTAACGACGTAACTATCTTCTTTAAATCAATTTTCCCGGGGCCTTCCGGCCGGATCTTTTTAAGCAATACAATCTCATCTATCTCATCCTGCTTGGGATAGCATCTGTACGCTTTTCCGATTTCATCAAAAGAACACGAAACAACCGGTTTCTTGGCAAAATAACTTTCAATACAGAATCTCTTCCTCGCATTGTCATATCCCACAATTTTTAAATCATGGGCCATCGGAAAACAGGTTTTGAAAGCCTTAATATCAGATTTTTCCGCAAAGATATAAGCTTCACCGGTTTTGTCGATGATATCCTTAAGGTACTTGACAACATCTCCCTTGAAGTCGTTCTGTAAAACACTGTTATACACTATGCTTTCCGAATTTCGCCGAAATGCATTCCTAAAATCATCGTATGAACACTTAATTATTGAATATTTACCACCGTTGAAGTTGTCGGCCAGATAAATGATTTCTTTGTCCGTATCGCACCCTACCACGAAAGAATTGTGAATATAGTGCTTAAGTCTGTATTCTTCCGTCCCGCTTATATAAAAGCGATCCAGATAAAGGAAGAGACAGGTATCTGCCGCAATAGATTCGGTAGCGTACCTCGCTATATCTGTCCCATTTTGCAACAATTCACTTCTAGTAACCATTGCATTATTGATATAAGGACAGTCCTGCAAAATCGAATTATGATTAACGTAGGATATAAACAGTTCCCACTCGGGAATGACTTCAAACTCAATAAAATTATTCATTACCCAAGGTACCGTCACATCATCAATCAGCGAAAAAATGAAGCCGTATTCCGGATAGCCGTTGACTACCGGATTTTCTTTACACAATAGTTTTTTCACGCTACATACCCTTTATTTCTTCTGATATTTCATCGCATATTTTTGCAAATTCCACAGTCAAAGAATGCGGAACCGTTTCACTCTCGTAACATCCCTCGCCTATGCATTTGACAGTTTCTTCTATCTCATATACAAAGCCGTTTTCCGTGACATCGTCCCTATATTGTTCCTTCTGTCGTCCTTCGTTGTCGTAGCGCAATGATTCATTGCCGAACAGGACATTGGGGATTATTATGCTACCCTCGGTTCCTCTTATCACAACACTTTGGCTCATAAAGATTTCAAGGCTTGCCGTCAAAACCGCTGACATATCCTCATACTCAACTACCAGCACATCCGATGCATCTACACCGGTTTTGCTGCGTATTGCCGAAAGTTTGTGACTTAAAATCGGCTTGTCAATCAATAGTCGCAGTATTTCATACCCGTACACCAGCAAGTCATATGCTGCTCCCCCTCCCAGTCCCGGATTCCAAAATCTGTTACCCGGATTCTTTTCTGCGCAAAACCCAAGACTTATTTCTGCGTACTTAACATCACCGATTTTATGCTCATCTATCCACGCTTTGACCTTCTTAACAATCGGAAGGAATCTGCTCCACATTGCTTCCATGCAAAAGAGTTTTCTTTTCTCCGCTTCAGCAAAAATGTCGGTGACTTGCTTGCTGTCAATACACATGGTTTTCTCGCACAAAAAAGGAATGTCATACTTAACGCAAATTTTACACGCATAATAATGATTGCTTGTCACTGTCGCGATATATACCGCATCGAGTTCCTCCGTCTCAAGCATTTCTTCATAACTTCCGTATGCATTTTGAATCTTGTTCTTGTCAGCAAATAGTCTTGCAGCTTCAATGGAATGACTGCCTATTGCAACCACCTTGCAGTCGGCAGTTCGTCCTATTGCATCGCAAAATTTATTTGCAATATTGGAAGCCCCCATTATTCCCCATTTGAACATGATTTACGTCCTTATATCTTATGCCGTTTCAGCAATATTCTTATGTGTTGCTTTTGTGGATTATTGTACGTTGATTGCGCGATAGTATAACGAAATTAAGCATAATGACATATTACAAATAGCCTTTCTATTTGCTTAGTATGATTATGTATTACATTATTGCGCATTTACCATCCATTATTGTGCACATTGCCCGTTGATTTACATATTATTATCTATATCAAATATTTTCAAGTAAGATTGCGCAAATACGCAAAATATTGATTGGAAATGTAAAATATTTACTTGTAAATCGTTTCTCCATATATGCCACGATATAGCTCATCCACACATATTGTTGCATTGTGGCGATATTATCTCGCACATTATTATCAATTTGTATGATATCGTGTCAAAACAAAAAAGCGCAGGCATAATGCCTGCGCTTCGATGAAGGGTATCTATAAATTAAACGTATTTCTTAAGTGTATTAATGATTGCTCCGGGTCCTGCGATGAGCTCTTTGAAGTAAGATTCAACCTGCTCGCCGAGACCTACCTTGTAAAGGTCGGAACCGAAGATGGTAGCATCCGAAAGGATAGGTGCAACCTTCTCGTGAATGTCTGTGTCGCCGAACTTGATGTCCGCTACGTAAGGGCGAAGCTTCTCAAGTAAGGGATCGGAACTGGGCTCAAACGCCTTGCCCTCGTCGTTAATGCCCATAAGGTATCTTAACCAGCCTGCGAATACGAGAGGAATCATCTTAAGGTCGGATGCCTTTAAGTCATCGCGCTTCTCGTATGCCTTGATGGTCTCGCCGAAGCGGATACCAACCTTCTGCGAAGTATCCGTAGCGATTCTCCAGGGTGAGTCGGGCATGAAGGGGTTAGGAATACGAAGCTTTACAACCTCGTCGATAAACTTCTTGGGATCGAGCACTCCGGGATTAACTACTACCGGAAGGCCTTCTTCGTAACCGATGCGCTCTACGAGTTTCTTAAGCACCGGATTCTCCATTTCTTTAGAGATGAGCTGATAGTCGAGTAAGCATCCGTATACTGCAAGAGCGGTGTGAAGAGGATTGAGGCAGGTACATACCTTCATCTTCTCAACTCGGTCAACGGTCTCGCGCTCGGTGTAGATAACGCCTACCTTATCAAGTGCAACCTTGCCGTTAGGAAATGCATCTTCGATTACAAGATACTGGCACTCCTCAGCGTTAACAAAAGGCGCCACATAAGTGTTCTTGGAAGTGATGGCGGGCTCAAGCTCCTGAATACCGTCATCAATCAAAATCTTTTCAACAGACGCGTCGGGTCTGGGTGTAATCTTATCAATCATGGACCAGGGGAAAGAAACCTTGGACTTGTCCTCAACGTACTTAACAAAGTCCTCGCTTACCAGTCCGTTCTCTGCCCATGCCTTGGCAAAAGAAGAAACCGCATCAAAAAGCTTGTCACCGTTATGAGAGCAGTTATCCATGCTGACCATGGCTACAGGAAGCTGTCCTGCCTTAAATCTCCTGTATAAAAGGGCGCTTACCTTACCCATATAGCTCTCAGCCTTCTCGGGGCCGTTCTTAAAGTCAGCCGCAACACCGAGGGCAACCTGACCTGCAGCGTTCTTAAGGCTGTAACCCTTCTCGGTAATGGTGAAGCTTACCATCTTAAGTGAAGGGCTTTCAAATATCTCGTAAAGTCTGCTGTAGTCATCCTTATTGTCGGGATCTACGGTTAAGTACTCAACGATGCTTCCGATTACTGCCTTGTCAACAGTTCCGTTAGCCTTCAAAGTAACGTCTATACCGATACCGTCATGAGGACGATACATCTTATCAATAATTTCATAGTCAAAGCCTTCTGCGGCGATAAGACCCGTGGTCTCGATTCCCTTATCAAGAAGCTCTTCCTGAAGGGCTGCCTGAAATGCTCTGAAAATATTGCCGGCGCCGAAGTGAATCCACTCAGGTTTCTTAAGAGTAGCCGCCTTAACCGCATCACGGTCATAATTCCATACTCTGTAGCCCTTGTCCTGCCAGGCTTTTTTATTGTCCAATACACTTTTCTGCGATAATTTAAGTTCTGCCACGTCTCTTACCTCTTATTGCTCTTTTCAATAGCTTCCCAAAGTCCGTTTAAGTATGTTGCGCCGAGTGCTCTGTCATAAAGACCGTAGCCGGGAAGCGCAACCTCACCCCAGATCATACGACCGTGGTCGGGTCTGATGGGGCCGTCGAAGCCTATATCGTAAAGAGCCTTCATAATCTCATACATATCGAAGGTGCCGTCCGAAGAAAGATGTGCGGACTCCTCGAAGTCTGTGGGAGAGTTGAATTTAAGGTTTCTTACATGTGCAAAATGAATACGTCCCTTAAGAGAACGAATCATGTCGGGAAGGTCATTCTCAAGATTGGTACCGTATGAACCGGAGCAGAATGTGACACCGTTGTGAGGGTTGTCAACCATCTTCATCATACGCTGAATGTTCTCTTTATTAATGATAATACGGGGAAGTCCGAATACGCTCCATGCGGGATCGTCGGGATGAATCGCCATATTGATGTCGTACTTGTCACATACGGGCATGATACGCTCAAGGAAGTACTTAAGGTTCTCAAAAAGCTTTTCATTGTCGATGTCCTTGTACATCTCGAAGAGTTCCTTGATCTTAGCCATTCTCTCAGGCTCCCAGCCGGGCATTACGTGACCGTTACTGTCATTCTTAATGCTGTCAAACATCTGCTCGGGCTTGATAGCGTCGATAGCTGCCTGATTGTAAGCAAGAACGGTGGATCCGTCGGGACGCTTTCTCGCAAGCTCGGTTCTGGTCCAGTCGAAGACGGGCATGAAGTTGTAGCATACCATGTGAATGTCTTCCTGACCGAGACGCTCCAAAGTCTTGATGTAATTCTCGATGTGCTCTTCTCTCTCGGGAGAGCCGATCTTGATGGCATCGGAAATGTTAACGCTCTCGATACCCGCAATCTTAAGTCCTGCGTCCTCTACTTCTTTCTTAAGTGCACGAATATCTTCAAGCTCCCAAGCTTCACCGGGAACGGTGTCGTAAAGAGTGGTAATAACTCCCTTTACGCCGGGAACCTGTCTTATCTGTTCAAGAGTTACGGAATCGTGCTTGCTTCCGAACCATCTTAATGTCATCTGCATATCTTATATCCTCCATATGACTGCTGCCTTGACTATTATAATAGCGCCTACCCCTTGCGCTGTTATTCCTCATTGTCGTATTAATTGTAATTTCAGCCCGACAAAACTTAAAGCATAAGTTTTGTTGTTAACATTGTAAAAGTTGCTGTATTGTAATATAATCATCCCAAAGGAGATTTAGAGATGAAAAAGCAAGAGCTTATTACCCCCTTTTCCACAAGACAATACATGTTCTCCCGTGACTATGAAATATACTACTACAGCGACATGCCCGGTACAACAGTCAATAAGCACAGTCACGACTACTACGAGTTCTATTTCTTTCTCGAGGGTAACATCAACATAAATGTCTCGGGTAAGCCCATCAAGCTTAAGCCCGGCGACTTAATCCTTATCCCGCCCGGAGTGGAACACTGTCCCGAGTATCTCGACGACGTAACTCCCTACAAGCGTTTCGTCTTATGGATAAGCGCCGATTACTACAATAAGCTTCTTGCCGCATCACCCGACTACGGTTACATAGTCGATACCGTGAAGACTACACGCTCTTACCGTTTTGCTAACGACGTGCTTGCTTTTAACGAGATTCGCTCGGCGCTGTTTAATATCACAGCCGAAGTCAAGGGCAACCGTTTCGGCAAGGACGCCAAGGTATCTCTGCAGATTAACGATCTCCTCCTTACCCTTAACCGCATGACCTACGAAAAGGTCACCGTCGGCGTATCGGGTACGAAGGGAAGACTATCCAACATCATCAACGACTACGTAATGTTCCACCTTGATGAGGACTTATCTCTTGAGCGCCTCGAGCGCGAGTTCTTCGTAAGCAAGTACCACATCGAGCACGTGTTCAAAGAAGACTACGGCATCTCCCTTCACAAGTTCATCCAGATGAAACGTCTCTACGCCTGCCGCGACGCCATCGGAAGCGGCAAGCCCATTCAGGAGACCTTCCCCTTGTACGGCTTCAACGACTACTCCGTATTCTTCAGAGCTTTCAAGAAAGAATTCGGCATGAGCCCCAAGGAATACCAGATGGTACAGCGTTAACTATTTTAAACATAAAGATGTCCAGCCGCGGTGGCAAATAATCGGCGCACTTTCTTTTACCGCACATGACAAAAGCCTTCATCCGACTTTTCCTGGTTGAAGGCTTTTTTATCAGGCATTACAGTGCACGTATGTCCCTTCGCAGTATACTGTGTTGTCCAGTACTAACGAAACGTGACCTCGGTACAGTTTGCCGAATCTCTCTATTAAGTTGACTTTAACGGAAAAGTCCCGGTCAAGATTGTCGTATATATCTTCATTGAGACTGAAGTCTTCTATTGAAGCCAAATACCGTTTGCACTCTCCGTCGCTTGTTATGTAGAATTTCTCCGCCGTCTGTCCCAGGAGTTCCATGAAGACCAGTGGCGGTATAAATCCGCCCTCCTCTCTGTAGTAATCGTCGGCCGAAAAGTTCGCCGTGAATTCGCCTTTAGATGCATCTGCGTCCACATTGGAAACGCTCATTTTCATGGGATAAGACTGCGTTTGATTTAAAATCGCTGTATCATTCATCGCTCTCGTTTACGTCCACAAAATTGTATGCCAGTTCTGCGCTTGCGACCACTTTGTCGTCTACTTTGGCCACTGCGTTTATTGTTGCTTTGTTACCAAGGTGTACCACTACGCTGCACTCTATTATGAGCTGATCGCCGGGTATAACCATTCTTTTAAACTTAGCCTTATTGACACTTATTACAAATCCGCGCTTGCCGGGCATATCAAACAGGAATCCGCCTATCTGGGCCATGGTCTCTATTATCATGACCGCCGGCATTACGGGTTCATCAGGGAAGTGTCCCTGGAAATAGGGTTCATTAACAGTAACATTCTTTAATCCGACCACCTTGTTTTCCTTCTCAAGGCTGACTATTCTATCGACCATAAGAAAAGGAAACCTGTGCGGCAATATGCCATATATATCTCGAATCTTTAACATAATAATTTTATCCTCCCTATGCTCCGTTTACGAATTGTCCGAAATCTTCGGAGTTACTCATGAGCCAGACTTTTTTCTTTCGATCGAAGCCCTTGATGAGACTTGCCATAATCTTGTTTACTCCGACTTCGGCAATCTTAACGTCTTCATTACTCAGTAACTGTTTCATGCAATCGACCCACTTGACGGTGTTTACACACTGGTTAATTACGTCTTCCCTGATTTCTTCCGGGTCGTCGCTGTATCCGCCCTTACAATTTAAAAGTATCTTACATTCAGGCTTCTTAAACTCAAGTGAATCTACAAACTCCTTAAAGGCATCTACCATGGGTGCCATCATGTATGTATGGAAAGCGTTGCTTACTTTAATCTCAACAACCTTCATTGCGCCCGCATCTTTAAGTTTTTGAACCGCTAAGTTTACGTCCTCTTCTTTACCTCCTATCACATATTGTATGGGTGAATTTTCAAGAGCTATGCTGACCTTGCCCGAAGACTCGTTGACTTCGTCGCAGATCCTTTGAACCGTCTCACGGTCAAGTCCCACAGCTGTTGCAAGTTTACCCGATTCGTTTATGCCGCTCATAAGCTCGGCTCGCTTTTTGACAAGTCTGAATAAGTCCACTGTCGATATCACACCTGCCGCCGCTATGGCTGACAGCTGCCCAAGGCTGTGACCGGCTACAACGTCCGGCTTTATGCCTCTTTTCTCAAGCATTTTAGCGTATGCCATGTTCATGGTGGTTACGCTTATCTGCGTATTTAGCGTCTGTTTAAGTTCTTCTTCTGTTGCGTCCCTGCATAAGGCTCTTATGTCTCGCCCCGTAACCTTGCTCGCTTCATCAAATACTTCCGAAACATCAGCTTCGTTTTCTTTTATCAGATTGTACATTCCCTCTTTCTGGCTGCCTTGCCCGGGAAATAAGTAAGCTATCATATCATGTTTCTCTCCTTTTTGTCGTGCCGCAAGAGGCCCTCCGGAGTGGCCCCCCGCACCACATTTATGTTATTTTTTCTGATAAACCTTAGGATAAATAACGGATATCGCTATTGTCGTCACTACAGCGACCGCCACTATTCCAAGAATTATGCCGTAGGTTCCGACCTCTTTGCCGAACATCTTTGATGTGAAGCCGAAGAGATCTCTTATTGTCTGAGCGAATGAACCTTCATCCACTCCTCCGATGCCCGCGTCGATGTGATCGAGTACCGGATTTAAAACTCCGTTTCTGAACAAAACGGTTATTCCGTTGCCGGGAAAGAGGTTACAAACCGTCTGTACTCCGGGTGAGAATGTGGAAAGCGGTATGTATGCGCCGGTTATAAATCCGGTTGCCGCACAAAGGATACCCATAAATGCTCCCGTTGCCGTCGTGGTCTTTAAGAAAATAATGATTATCATAAAGAGCGATGTGCTGGAAAGGGTTCCGAGGAAGGCTATAGCGTAGAGCTTAAGCACTCCCACTGCAGTCAGGTATGTTGCGCCCTGGCCAAACATTATTACGAGTCCTATCGTCATAACCGCCGACGTCATGATAAACGCCGAGATTGCCGATGCCGTGAAGTAAGCAAGTATGATTTCCACACGGCTCATGGGTGTTGAGCATATGTCGCTGTCCACTTTGTTTTCCTTATCCTTAACTATGGTTATGAGGCTTTGGTAAGGTACGGTTATCATTGATGTTCCGAGCAAGCTTGTAAGTAACAGGCCGCTTACGAACATGTCCACATCCGAACTTTTAACCAGGTCGCCGAGTTCCTTGGCCGCGTCCATAATGGGAGCCACATAACTGTTCTTTAAGAACAAAAGGTAAAGAATGAATACTATAATCGGTGTAAGCATCGAGAAGAATATCGCCTGCTTATCCTTGAAATATACGAGTAAGTTTCTTCTTGTTAATCCCCAGTATCTTCTGAATTTCATTATTCAAGCTCCTTTCCGGTAAGGTTTAAGAACACGTCGTCCATGCTGCCTTTCAATACTTCAAAGTCTCTTACGAAGTCCTTGTTCCTGCATAAGAACTCGTTTATACCCTCGTCAAAGAAAATGTTGTAATGATCCGCCACGTATTCGTACTTAAGTCCTCCGCATATAGCCTCGATGTTTTCTACCCTCGGGGTGTACCACATCACGCGGCTCTTTGCGTATTTGGTCTTAAGGTTGACGGGAGTATCCTGGGCAATAATCTTGCCTTTGTCCAGGATAACCACATGATCTGCGTCTCTCGTCTCTTCCATATAATGGGTGGTAAGGAATAGGGTTATCTTTTCTTTTTTTCTAAGCTCCTCAATGTAGTTCCACACTATCTGTCTCGATTTCGGATCGAGTCCGGTAGTGGGCTCATCCAGGAAAAGAATCTGCGGATGATTGATGAGTGCTCTGACTATGTCCACGCGCCTTCTTTGGCCGCCGGAGAGTTTTTCGTAGTTGCGATTCCAGATATCTTTAAGTTCAAAAGAATCCATAAAGGGCTCTAATCTCTCCATTGCCTGCTTCTTGGTAAGTCCGTAGTAGGAAGCTCTTGTAAGAAGGTTTTCCTTGACCGTAAGCTTCGCGTCCAAAACCGAGTTCTGGAATACTATGCCTACTCTGTTTCTGATTTCGTCGTCTTCCTTGCCCAGCTTATAGCCTAAGAGGGTGACATCTCCGTCAGTCTTGGAAAGAGTAGTACAAAGCATATTGATGGTTGTTGACTTGCCGGCGCCGTTCTCACCAAGGAAGGTAAAGAATTCGCCCTGCTCGACATCAAAGGAAATATGGTCTACCGCAAGATGTTCTTTATACTTTTTTGTCAGTCCGTTTACTGATATCGCTTTCATTTGTTCCTCCTGTTTCTTTAAGCCGTTTTCTGAGCCCGGCTCATGTAGAACTTGTTTATGATGCGCTCATATAATGCTTTTTCTTTCTTGTATTCTTCCATCAGGCGATCCGTTATTTCTTTTACCTGCTCATCTGTGGGCGGTACGTAACTGAACTGAATTGCCTTTGTAAGGATCTGGTACAAAGAATCCGTAAGCTCGCCAAGTTCGCTTATTTCCTGTCCGAGTGTTGCAAAGTCCGCATATCCGCGTTCGCAGATGTAATTAAGTTTTTCAACCATTCTGCGGTCATGTTCGAACAGTAAGTAGTACATTCTGTAGTCGAAACCTACCTTTGTTTCTTTGTAATGAATCGAATAGTTCTTAACCGTTTCATAAGTATTGATTCCGAAGTTCTTGCTGCCTTTTTCCTTAAGCGGCCAGAAGTCCTTTGATACAAAGCCTTCGTATGTAAGGTACATATCTTCATGCACTCTTGAGTCCTTAGCGTAGGTATAATCCTCAAGCATTGTGATGAATCTGTCGATGTCGAACCTGTAACTAAACTTCCTGTTGGGACTTAAGATGAAGGTGCAGGCATCATCGTTTCCGAAATATGCTGCCATAAATTCTTCTTTGTCTATTACAAGTTTTGTGTACATTCCGCCGACGTTCTCGAAGTAAGTAACCTTGTCGTCACTGTAATCAACGATCATTACGTCGTGCTTCATATGTTCCTTCATGTAAGATTCGGAGCTCTTAATGTGGTAGTGGTCAAAGAAGAGATATGCACATTTCTTTTTGCTCACTGCCTTTAAGATGTAGTCCGCAAGTTCTTCTTTGGCTTCGGGAGTATTAAGCTTTAAAGCTTTTCTCTTACGCTTTGCGATGTCCTGAATGTGTAACATCGGAAGCTTTCCGAATACGGTGCCGGTAAAGTACTCGATTGTTGAGTTGGCTTCTTTGTCGATTTCGGCGTCGCCGATTAACTGAACGTAATTGTTCTGGGTCCAGTCCTCGTAATCCGGATGGTCTTTGATTACGTAGTCTGCAAATGCGTTGTACTGGTAAGGCTGTGTGTAGAACTCAACATATTCTTTCTGTGCTTCCGTCGTCATATCTTCCTCGCTGACCTCGGGTGCATTGTCCACAAGTTCCGCAAGCTGTCTGACTGTCGGACAGGAGAAGATGTCTCCCACATTTACCGCCTTATGAAGTTTTTCGCCTATCTTATTGCAAAGAAGCGTTGCCTTAAGTGAATTTCCGCCTATTTCAAAGTAGTTGTCCTCTGCTCCCACCTCTTCTTCAAGTTCCAGGAGTTCTTTGTAAAGAGCTGCCACAGCCTTTTCCGTTTCGGTTTCGGGTGCCACGAACTTTGTTCTTACCACTTCGTTGTTTTCCGGAAGTTTTCTGTAATCAAGCTTGCCGTTTGAGGTAAGAGGGAATTTCTCCACTCTCATGTAGTAGGAAGGAACCATGTAGTTTGGAAGCTTTGTCTTCATCCAGCCGAAGAGTTCGTAAATATCGATTTCTTCGTCCGAAGCGAAGTATGCTTTTAATTCCTTGCCTTCATAAGCTATAACCGCTGCCTGCCTGATTCCCGGATATTCTCTGAGTACGCTTTCAATACCCGTAAGCTCAATTCTGAAGCCTCTTATCTTAACCTGTGAATCGATTCTTCCGAGGAAATCGATGTTGCCGTCGGGAAGGAATCTTGCCAGGTCTCCGGTTCTGTACATTGTGCCGCCGCCGTAAGGGTTAGGCACGAATTTTTCTTTTGTCAGCTTCTCATTGTTTAAATATCCTTTTCCTACGCCTTCACCGGAGGTACAAAGTTCTCCGTATACTCCGATGCCGACCATGGAATTCTTCTGAAGGATGTAAACCTGTGTGTTGTCAATGGGCTTACCGATATTGATTTTGTCAAATCCGTACGGAATGTCGCAGGATGTTGTAAGTACAGTGTTTTCCGTAGGTCCGTAAGCGTTCATGATAATAATCTTCCGGTTTACTTCCTGTAAAAGTCTTACGTGCTTCTCGGATAACTTTTCTCCTCCGACCCTCACCACTCTGACACCGTCAAACATATAAGGATTTTGTTCCACATAGTGGTTAAACAAAGCCGTTGTCATCGTAAGCGAGTCAGCTCCGTACTGAGCCATTTTTTCGCCAAACTTTTTGTAATCCACAATTATGCTCTTGGGAACTATGCGAAGCGTTCCGCCGTTTAAAAGTGCTCCCCAGATGCTGTGGGCCGATCCGTCAAAAGCAAGCGAGCAGGAAAGTAATGCTATATCGTTTTCCGTAAATCTTCCGCCTACTCTGTCCTGAACGGTTCTCATCATGTTGCGGTGGGTAATCATGGTAGCCTTGGGGTTGCCGGTGGTTCCCGATGTGTAAAGATAGTACATACAGTCAACCGCCGTTCTGCCCGCAGGTGTAACAAATCTTACCTCTTCGGTGCCGCTCATAATGGCTGATTTGTTGATATAAGCCGCTTTTGTGCCTTCATACTTCTCAGGGCTGTCTGCCACGATAACTTTTGCATTACAGTTATCAAGCATGTATCTGCTCTTTTCAGCCGGCATATCCGATTCAATCGGTACATAAACCGCGCCGGCTTTCAAAGCCGCTATGAAAAGTAAGATTGTGTCTGCCGTTCTTTCTGCTTCGATTGCTACCGCATCGCCTCTCCGGACTCCGAAATTTCTAAGTTCTCCGGCTACTCTGTCGGTAATCTCCGCAGCTTCTTTGTAAGTAACTTCTTTGGTCTCATCGCCGATAGCGATCTTGTCGGGATTCTTTCTTGACCATCTGTCGAAAACTTCATCCACGCAGATATTGTTTTCGTAAGGTACCTGTGTGTCATTGAATACGGTGAGGATAGTTTCTTTTTCCTTTTCATCAATGATTTCAATGTCTTCGGTCCGGGTCTGAAGGTTATCCCTCATTGTCTTTAATGCACATGCGTAGTTGTTAAGGAAACGTTCCGCAGTGTCTTTAAGGAAGAGATCCGTGCAGTACTCAAGGTTCAGTACATAATTGTCCTTGTTAACATGTACTTCCATGGAGATGTCAAACTTGGCTGTGTTGCCGGTAATCTCCACGTTTTCTGCGCCGAATTGATTGAGAATGCTTTCATCTCTCTGATCTCTTACCGCGAATACCGTATCAAACAAAGGCTCTCTGTCGGTGTTTCTCTGAATTCCCAGCGCCTCTATCAGTTCGTAGAGGGGATATTCCTGGTTCTCAAATGCCTTAAGGGTATTCTTGCCGATGTTTTTAATAAACTCTTCAAGTGTAAGTCCTTCCACCTGTGAAACCCTTATCGGGATGGTATTAACGAACATTCCCACCGTATCGGCGATTTCGGAATGAACGCGTCCCACTACGGGTGTTCCGACTGTCATGTCTTCCTGTCTTGTGTACATCTTAAGTAACATGAACCATGCTGCCATAAGTACCGCATATTCGGTTACGTTGCACTTCTCTGCGATGTACTTGATGTCCTCTGAAACAAAGGTCTTCTTGAGAGTATTTCCTGCGTATGACTTTCTTTTGCCTCTTTCGAAATCGTAGGGAAGATCGAGAGGTGTTACCTCTTCTGCAAATCTTTCAAGCCAGTACTCTTTTTCTTTGGCAAAGTCATATGTCTTAAGCCATTCGCTGTAGTCTTTATACTGATATTTCTGTTTGGGAAGGTTCCCTCCTCTGTAAAGAGTGAGGAGGTCCTTCATGATTATGGTAGTCGAAGCACCGTCTGCGATACTGTGATGCATATCCATAAGGAGGTAAGTAACGGATTCTTCCTCACAGATCGCAGCTCTGAAAGGTAATTCTTTCTCAAGGTCGAAGGGTGCCAGGAATTTTTCCCATACTTTGTCAAAAGGTGTGTCTGCATAAACCGTTACCTCGATGTTCTCGTCGGTAACATTTTGGAAAAATGTTTCGTCCTTGATGTAGAATTTGGTTCTTAATGCTTCGTGTCTTCTTACAAGTTCTCTGACTGCTTCCGCAAGTCTTTCTTTGTCCATCTTCTCGTTAAACTTAAGAACGATGGGGATGTTGTACTGTGTGGTCTCGGGATTGGTCTTCTGAAGGATAAACATGCGCTTCTCTACGGAAGACATCTCGTATTCTTCTTTGTCCTCTGCCTTGGGAATCAGTACAGTCTGTCTGCCCTCGGTTAAAATGACATTTAAGATTTTGGCCGGTGTTCTTTCTTCCATGATGTGTCTTAATTCGACTCTCATGCCGAATACCTGCTCAATTTCGTTGGCAAGTCTTACAGCCATCAGGGAGTTTCCGCCAAGCTCTATGAAGTCATCTTCCATGCCTATTTTGTCAATGTCCAAAATGTGTTCGAATGCGGTGACAATCTTTCTTTCATCGGCATTCTCGGGTGCCACATACTGTCTCTTAATGGGTTCCTCGATATCGGGAATTCGCTTGTAATCGGTCTTTCCGTTGATGTTAACCGGGATTTCCTCAAGCTGCATGTAATATCTGGGTACCATGTAGTCGGGAAGCTTCTCCTTTAAAGAATCGAAGATTGCGGTGTTGTCCATTTCTTTTGCAGCTACGTAGTAAGCCTTAATCTTCTTTTCGCCGTCGATAACGGTTACCGCCGAAATAATGCCGTCGATTTCCTGAATCTTCTTGGAAATTTCTTCGGGCTCGATTCTGAAGCCTCTTATCTTAACCTGGCTGTCGATTCTTCCTGCGAATTCGATTTCGCCGTTGGGAAGGAATCTTGCCTTGTCACCGGTGCGGTACAAAGCACCTTCACCGAAGGGATTTTCTATAAATACTTTTTTGGTAAGTTCGTCTTTCTTGTAGTAGCCCTTTGCCACGCCTTCGCCGCCTGTAACAAGTTCGCCGTATACGCCGATGGGAGCAAGCTGCCCGCCGTTCATAATGTATACAGTGGTGTTGGTAATGGGCTTTCCTAAGGTAATTCTGTTTAAATCAACCTCACCGAATGTGGTGAATGTGGTATTCTCTGTAGGTCCGTACACATTCATGAACTTTGTGTCGGGATGGTTGTCCATGAATAACTTCGCATGCTTTTCTGACATCTTTTCGCCGCCGGTTGCAAGTTCTCTGAGCGTTCCGAGAATGGTGGGGTCGCTGTCCATAAGCTGGTTAAATAACGCGGTTGTAAGGAACATTGTGTTGATGTCATACTTTCTGGTGAAGGCTTCAAGCTTATGAGCCGTCATGAAGTCATCATTGTCCATAAGGGCGAGTGTTCCGCCGTTAAGAAGTGTTCCCCAGATTTCAAGTGTTGATGCATCGAAGGCCATTGAGCTTCCGGACATCATTCTTGTGGTTTCGTCAAGCTGCATGTAATTGGTGTTCTTTACAAGTCTTACGATTCCCTTCTGAAGCACTACGCAGGCCTTGGGTTCGCCTGAGGTTCCCGAAGTGTACATCATGTATGCCACATCGCGGTTTTCTTTCTTTTGCGGTACTGCCTTTTCTTCAAAGAATTCGTTCTCACCCTTGGGGTTTAACATTGCTACCGCATCGGAGTTGGCAATTATGTATTTAACGCGCTCCGGAGGGTTGTGGGGATCGATGGGGATGTATACCGCCCCGACCTTCAATATTGCGATGATGTAAGCGATTGTCTTAACTTCTTTGTATGCCATGAAGCATACGTTGTGTCCGTGGCTGATGCCGTGGCTCTTAAGCTCTGTGGCGTATTCGTCGGACATTCTGTCAAGTTCCGCATATGTGTAGCTTTCGTCGTAGTAACGAAGGGCCACATTGTCAGGATATTTTGAAACAGCTTCCTTAAAGAGTTCGCTGACCGTCTTATCACCGGGATAATCTCTCATTGTGTCGTTGAACTTCTTTGTGATGATATCCGCATCCTTCTTGGAAATCATGCCGATTTCGGAAACGGGCTTGTCAAGGTTCTTGTTAAGTTCTGAAATAACCTTTGCAATACAGTCAGCCAGGCGGGCGATTTCTTCCTCGCCGTAAATGCCGGTATTGTATGTGATATTCCATTCGAATTTATCTGTGTTGTTGATTACAAAGCTGATATCGTAGTTGGTATCGTCTCTTAAGTTCTCCGACTCGATTCCGTCAAGGTTCTTCATAAGAGCATCCGCATTCATGAAGTTTTCGTATGCGTAGATGATTCTTATGGGGTTGTTGCCGATTTCCTTAATAATCTGGGACAAAGAACAATACTCAAACTTATTGCTGTTAATATCGTTTTCTTTGGTCTTTTCAAGTAATTCTCTAACCGTGTAGTTTTGATTTCTGACACGAACGGGAAGTGTGTTTACGAACAAACCGACTTCTTTTTCAACTCCGTCAACCGTAAGATCTCTTCCTGAGGTAACCTTTCCGAATACCACGTCATCGCAGCAGTTGTATTTCTGAAGCACGATGCCGAGGGTCGCTTCGATGATTGTGTTAACCGTTGTTCCGAGGCTGTTAGCCAGCTTCTGCACGGATTTCTTAACCTTGTCGGAAAGAACTTTTGTATATCTTTCTTTCTCGTTTCCGTGTTCCTTCACCGGGTTAACGGGAGTGATATATGTATCGTCGTCATAATCTGCAAGGTACTCGCTCCAGAACTTCATGCCGGCCTTAATATCTCTGGTATAAAGCTTATTAATGTGATGTTCGTAGCTGTCGGTAGGTCTGTAATCAATGTCCTCGCCGTATAAGAGATTCTCATAATACTGATGGAAGTCACCGAATACTACGGGAAGGCTCCAGCCGTCCATAAGGATGTGATGGAAGTTCCAGATCATCTCCATGGTCTTGTAGTTGTTTAAGATGGTTACGGCAAATAAAGGACTGTCTTCCAAATCGAGTTCTCTGTTTAAATCTCTTTCAACGTATTCGTTAACCAGTTCTTCTGTTATGTCGCCGTCAACCTCAACCACTTCAACGAGAGGCTTTCTGTCTTTAAGCACTACCTGCATGGGCTCCGCTACTTTCTTGTAAGCGATGGCGGTACGAAGGGCTGCGTATTTCTCGGAAACTATGTTAATAGCTTCTTTTGCAAGTTCTTCATCCATGTAGAATCCCATGCGGATGCGGTACTGCATCTTGTATTCGTTGTTGCCGCTCTTTTCAAGAGAGTGGTAAAGCATTCCCTTCTGAACGTCCTGGAGGCGATATATGCGTTCCACATTGTCGCTTCCGAACTTTTCAAGGATGGCTGCCTTGTCTTTTGCACTTCCGCCTGCGTTGCCGTAATTTCTTCCGGCTTTCTTGTCGGGATCGTTAATTGCTTCAACAAGCTCATCCATTAAATCCTTTGTTCCTTCCTCACGGGAAAGCTCAAGTTCGTAACCGTCGTTTTCTTCCAAAACCTGCAAGAAAACCTTTTCATTCTTTTCGTTTTCGCACTCGATTTCAGGTGCGGAAAAGTCGTCTGATGCTTTTTCGGTGCTGCCCTGAATATACTCAAAACCGCAGCTGTCTGTGTTGTCGGCACATTCGTTAAAGTGATTGTTCTGTGCCGTAACTTCGTCGTAATTTAAGTATTCTTCTTTGCCGAATGTATACTGTGAAGGCACTTCAAAATTGCCGATGGTTTCGTTAAAATCTGCCAGATCGTCCGGATATACCCTGTTCGAATTGTAGAAGTGAAGGGTAATATCCTCAGAGTCAAAATTCTTAGCTATTATTTCCTGGAAGCAGTGGAAAATGTCCGATACGGATTTGGTCTTTTCAACCTTCTTCTTTTCCGAGAGCATCTTTTTGTGCTCCGTCCCGGTGCTTTCTTTTGAGTCGATTTCGTGGAAGAACTTGTAGTTCTCACTTAATCTTTCTCTTAAGGTATCCCAGTAGAAATAAGGTGCCGATGTCTCCTGTTCCTTTAATTCTCCATGCTCTTTTATTGCGTTATAAATCGCCGTAAATCTGTCATAGATGACTTTAAGTGAATGATAATCGCTTAAGTTGCCGTCAGCCGTAACTGTTATTTTCTTTCCGTCTGTAATGTCTTCGACTTTGAACTCAAAGCTCTTATCGTCGCTCTTTACATAGTCTTCGTAAGATAAAATCGTTACTTCGCTGTCGTTTCTTACAGCTCTTAAAATGCTGTTGCTTTCAAATAAACTCTCAAGAGTCTTTTCGTATGTTTCTTCTTCAAAATCGTATATTTCAAAAGAAAGAGTGTTTTTTCCGTCCTTTGCGTCAAATCCGAGCTTATGAATTCCTTCATTGAAGGGGGCCCAGAGTTCCAGGTTCTTCTTCTTTCCTTTTTCAATTAAATTCTCGATCGAGCTGTTTGAAAGGATATCTTCCATGGAAATGTCGTATCCCATCTTTCTTGCTTCTGCCACAAGATGCATTGCTTTAACGGAATCTCCACCCATCTCAAGGAAGTTTTTCCCTCCTGCGGATGAACCGGTACTACTTTTTAAAACCGTATCAAACAGCTGACTTAATTCGTTATAGCTTTCTTTCATGTTTCCTCACCCATTATCTGTTGTTACACTACCAATTGCTTTTCCTTTTCCTGCATTACCACCAGTTCTTCCACCGTTTTCTTCCTTGCTCTGGCGTAAGGAACATCCTCCTTGTATCCAAGGGCCAAAGAAGAAGCGAATTCATATTCGTTTAAATCTATATAATCTTCAAAATATGACTTGCAAAAGTTCATGGCATAAGATATTTCCGATATACATACGGCTCCGAGATTTAACTCTTCGGCCGCAAGTAACATATTTTCAATTACCGTTCCCACCGAGATTATGGACTGGGTCCAATTCTGGTGCTCGATATATTCCAAATAGCTTTCGGGTACTTCCATCGGAAGTCTTTCAGCTTTAAAAAACGTATTTTTCTTAACAAAAATGAAGAAATTAACCGGCGCGTCTCTTAAGATTCTTGCGCTTCTTTTTCCGCTTCCCATGGGGATGCCCCATTTTGTGTACTGATTCATTTCGGAGAGTATTTCTTCCGAAGCCTCTTTGACCTTCTCATTTTTGATAACCACAATTTTGTAACCCTGGGTATTGTGTGCCGTGGGAGCAGCTACACCGGCCTTAAGAACAGTATTTATGTCCTCATCCTTTATGGCTCTGTCCTGAAAGCATCTGCAGCTGCTTCTTTTGTAAATAGTTTCCAATGCACTCATTCTTTTAAATCAATCCTCCGTCTACTACTATCGTCTGGCCTGTGATGTAGGAAGCGTCGTCACTTGCGAGGAACGCTACCGTCTTGGCGATTTCTTTTGCCTGACCGAGACGTCTCATGGGGATGGTCTTGGCTCTTTCTTTAAGTTCCATCTGATTCATGTTGGCGGTCATTTCCGTTTCGATGAATCCGGGAGCCACGGCATTTACTCTGATCTTTCTTCTGCCCATTTCCTTGGCAGCCGTCTGAGTAAGGCTTACGATACCGGCCTTTGATGCCGAGTAGTTGGCTTGTCCCGCACCGGGTCTTAATCCTGCAACGGAGCTTACGTTTACGATTACTCCTCCGCGCTGCTCAAGCATTACGGGAAGGATGGCTTTTGTTGCGTTGAAGCATCCGTATAAGTTGGTCTGGATAACCTTGTCCCAGTTTTCGTCGGGCATTACCATCAGTAAGCTGTCGCTTGTTACACCTGCGTTGTTGACAAGGATGTCAATTCCGCCCAAATCTTCTTTAACCGTTTCAACTACCTGTTTAACTTCATCAGCGTCGCTGACGTTTAAGTGGTAAAATTTGCATTTGTCGCTTTCAACAGGTTTGCTGTTGTATGTAGCGGCTACCGTTGCGCCTTCTTCCACAAACTCATCCACTATGGCTGCGCCGATTCCTCTCGACGCGCCTGTTACCAATACTTTTTTACCTGTAAATCGCCCCATTACTCAGCCTCCAATAATACACATGAATAATTGCCCAAAATATCGTATCCTGTTACGAGAATTCTCTTGCAGGAAGCCTTAACTCCGTCGAAGAGCTTCTCATTAAGTTCTTTTTTCTTTAAGCACATTGTGCCGAGTACCAGGTTCATGTTGATGCTGCTTCCCATGATGTCTCCCACAAGCTTGCTCGCTTTTCCGGATACGGGAATCTCTTCGAACATGTCCTTCATGATCTTTGTCTCAAGTCTGCCGATTCTGTCATCGGTAGAGGTGTGAAGCACTGCATCTACAGGCTTTCCGTCGCTAAGACATCTTTCAATGCACTTTCTGATTCTTCTTTCGTTTGTCGCCTCGTTTTCTTTGGTGTTGCTGCCAAGGTTCATGTTTACCATCTTCTTAATGGAGCAGATGCTCTTTTCCTTGAACTTTTCATCACCTACCAGGAAGATTGAACAGTTCTCTGCGTAATCTCTTTTTTCTTCGCCGGCTTCATGAAGCGCTCTTACCACTTCCTCGCTGTACTCGTCGGCAAATGCGCTGAAGATTAAGTCTGCCTTGTCTTCGTTTATGAGTTCTTCCGAGAAGCTTAAGCTGTTGCTGCCCTGAAGCATTGTGCTTACACCCTTGTATCCGTGATTGATGCACGCAATTCCTACGCAGGCATTTGCCACTGTATTTGAAAACTTGGCGGGGCTGCAGATCTCGGGATCCTTCTCAAGTACCTCTCTTGCAAAAAGAAGATTGGTGGTAACGGGACCGTATTCTGAAGAAAAAATGGTTCCGATTCGCTCTGCCGGGTAGTTATCTAAAGTTTCTTTGTTATCGTTTACAAGCTTTTCCATAACCGACATGTACATCTTTGAAAATCTGTCGGAGCTTCTTTTTAACTTGGGAGGCATGTTAACTTCGAAATCGTAATTCTTCTCAAGTTCAACTTCGTTTCCGAGCCCGTCCCAGCAGGAATCTAAGGTATCGCCTACAGCGCTGATGCATCCCGCGTCCAAAATATATAAGTCTTTCATTGCTTTTTCCTCCTTATCAACCGCACTTACCGATTATGACTGAGGAAGAATGTCCCGCAAAAGCAAATGAGTTGGACATTGCATACCTGATTTCCTTGGTGCGATAGGGTTTATTCAAAAGTTCCGCATTAGTCGTTTCTTCCGCTTCGTTAAGGTGGTTGTTGCCCCATACCTTTTTGTCATTGATAGCCATGACACAGAAGGCTGCTTCAACCATTCCCGCCGCTGCCAGGCAGTGACCTGTCAAATCTTTCGTAGAACCTACAACAGGCTTTTCTTTGTTTCCTTCAAAGAGCTTCTCCATTGCCTTTAATTCCATGGCGTCGTTGTGCTCGGTGCCTGTACCGTGAGCATTCACATAGTCGATGTCATCGGGTTGTAAGGCGGCCTCGCCCAGAGCTTCGGTCATGGCTCGATAGGCACCTTCGCCATCGGGTGATGACGCTGTCTGGTGATAAGCGTCGCAGGCGTTGGCTGCACCTTCAATGACGGCCAATGGTGTGGCGCCGCGTTGCAGGGCATGTTCCTCTGTTTCGATGACGATAAAGGCGGCTCCTTCGCCTAGGTTCAGTCCGTGGCGGTCAGCGTCAAACGGCCGGCAGGGATGCTCGTCGAGTATCATCAGCGATTTGAAACCGTTGAGGTGGAATCGTGTGAGACTCTCCATGCCACCCGCCACGACGATGTCGTATTGACCGCTCTCTATCAGGCGTTTGCCAAGGATGATGGCGTTAAGTGCCGCGGAACAGGCTGTCGAGACGGTGGTGGTGAAATTAAAACCGCCGGTGTGTAGGGCTATCTGCTCGGTGCTGTCGCCACAGCCATGCCGCCGCAAGACCTCGGCATTCAGCCGGTCGGGGTAATACTGCTCGGTCAGGTCCATGCCGCCTACGGTAGTGCCGCAGATGAGGGCTGTCGTTGCATTTTTGCCCTCCTGACCGATGCCCGCTTGTGCCATCGCCTCTCT
>JAEEGK010002369.1_pt1 | contig 47212 bp, 45 predicted proteins | sample 8958771 | NCBI WGS metagenome assembly JAEEGK01 (sample SAMN16246547, study PRJNA631951) | gut metagenome | biome: gut microbiome; feature: rumen; material: SC-attached | host: Bos | place: Iran: Karaj | collected 2018-10 | reverse complement strand
CTTTTATAGTAATTCAAAGAATTTGGCCATATAAATAAGGACTACGACGATAAGGACCAGGGTGACGATGGTGATGATGGTATGGGCCTTGCCCATATCGCTGCGGGTTTTCTGGTAATTGCCACCGCGGAAGGCGCCGCGGAGGCTGCTGCCGGGGACGTACTCGCCGTTTTCCTTCGCTTTTTCGTTGCTGCCATCCACGTCGCCGAACATCTGGCGACGTTTTTCCTCCTCCGGATCGTCGTACCGGGGCTTGTAGTTGAACACCCGGTGCGGTTGGTTCCCGAAGAACCCGAAATTGAACAAACTGGCCATCTTGCAATTCCTTATATCATACAAAAATACCAAAAATTCCCTTGTCTTGCAAAGATTTCCACCCCTTCGGGTGGTGTTTTCTATTATTGATAGCCGTATCTTTGCGGCTTGGAAAATTACACCAACTACAATATGGACAAAAAACTGTTTTATGAGACGCCTTGCGCCGAGGTTCTTCGGTTGCAGGTGGAAGACGGTATCCTCACCGTTTCCGACCGGAACGCTTCCGGTGAAATCTATGACGAAATCTTTATCTAGCCGCCTTATGAAAAAGTATGCATTCATTTTCGCGGCTATCGCCTGCTTAGGCCTCGCCGCTTCCTGCCAGAAGGAAAATACCCCGGCAGAAGACAACACCAATGTCATTACCTTCACCGCTTCCATCGACCCTGTGGGCGGCGTTAAGCCCGGAAAGGCCGTCATTGACGGCGTTACGCCCAAGTGGGAGACAGGAGATGCCATTAGGCTCTATCCTTTTTCCACCAGTTTGGCCGATAATACTTATGCAGCCAACGCCACGAATCCCTCTTTTAAAGTATCTAAGAGTCTTACCGCCGGCGGTTCGTCCTCTGCCACTTTCACGTTCAACGTGACCGGGACAATGGACCAGGCCGACTGCTATCTCGCAAGTTTCGGTGAAATCCCGACGACGGTCAAATGGTCTAAAAAAGACGGAACCCAGGGTCCCCGCATCCGGATGTCACACCTCGGTGCAGTTAAAGAATCCCCGCAGAACAAGGGCACCATCCATACGAGGGTTGCCTGCGGCGTAGGAGGTACACTCGCCTTCAAGAACGTCTGGTCCCTGGTGCGCTACACACCTGTTTGCCCCGACGCCACCTATGCGGTTCTTTCCTCCCTGGATGGAACGACCCCCGTCACGAATCAGGTGGTGGATATTGTATTTAATCCCGCGACCGGAGACATCGAGTCTCTAACTCACGTGGGCGACGACAGGGTTGTGGTATATGCAGAGGTGACAAGCGGCGAAGAAAATTACTTCGCACTGGCACCCGGTATGACCATCACCGGTGGCTTCAAGATTGAACTGAAGAACGCCAGTGACGCAACCGTCCAGACCTTCACCTATGCGCACGACCTTACCACGTCGCGCAACAGGATTATCACTATCTCCAACTTCGACGACCGCGTGGTGGATGCAGCCGGCAAGGCGGTGCTCCAGAACGGACAAACCTTCAACGTAGCCCTGAAGAAACTGGCCGATGGAGGAGATCCCTACTATTATACCAATAATACCTCAATCACCTCCATTGTTGTGGATACCCGCAGCAGCGTGAATACAGGTACCGTGGTGAGCGCAACCTCGTCGGCCGTTCCCATCTACGCCAACTTTGACGATGTCAGCGGCGTGATGACCTTGTCCACCCCGGCGAACAAGATTTATTTCCCTGCGAGTGCAAACAGGTCTTTCTACTGCCTGAAGGGGATCGCCTCGCTCGATATGAGTAAAATGATTCTTGAGGATGTTACCAATGCATCTGATATGTTCCGTATGTGCGATGCGCTGACCTCGTTCGGTAACATTGATTTACCCAATGCCACCAATACGACTTATATGTTCAGCGACTGTACGTCTCTGGAAACGGTGGGCACACTGAATCTCCCGTTGGTTGATCTTACGAATAATATGTTCAGCGGCTGCTCGAAACTTCAGTCGATGGGTGACGTGGATCTCCCTTCTGCATCGGCAGTCAGATCTATGTTCTATAATTGCACGGTCTTGGCGTCCGTCGGCTCGGTGAACATTCCTCTCGTGACCGATGCCAATGCGTTGTTCAAAGAATGCAACGCGCTGGCAACCATCGGTCCCATCCAGATGCCTGCCGTTGCGAACGCGGGACAGATGTTCAGCGGCTGTCGGGAGCTTACCAGCCTGACCTTGAACGGGGTAGACAACAACACGCTTACCAACCTGAACGATATGTTTAGCAGCTGCGCGAAACTCACCACCCTGAACTTCACTCCGGTTTCCGACAAGGTCACCACCACGGCCAGTATGTTCTACGATTGTGAAAGCCTGTCCAGTGTGGACATTTCGCACATTTCCGGTAACCTGACAGCCGTGGCGAGTATGTTCCGGTATTGTTATAATCTGGACGGAATCGTATTCAACAGCGGGTTTAATACGTCGGGTATTACCAGTTTCCTCTCCATGTTCGACAATTGCCGGTCCCTGACCAGCCTGGATCTTTCGATGTTCGATACTTCCGCCGCAGAAACGATGTACCTGATGTTCAACAACTGCCGTGAACTGACCACCATCGGCGCTACTACCCGTTTTGTAACGACCGCGTCTCTGACCAATACTGCTTCGATGTTTGCCGGTTGCATGAAGCTTGCATCCGTGGATTTGACGGGCCTGGCGGCACACCCTACCAGTATGCAGAGTATGTTCTCGAGCTGTCAGTCGCTTACTACGATTCACCTCTCCAACGATTTCAATACGGAAGCCGTTTCGAGCTATGCATCCGTCTTTGATTTCTGCACTTCGCTGAATCAATTGTACATCAAGGGTTTCCATCTAACGAAGGGTGTTATTGGGACAAATTCGTCCCAATTGACCTCCCGTTTTATGAACGCCCTGCGCAACGTTCCTTCCTCCTGCACGATTCATTACACGACGAACAACAGCAGCACGGAATACGACGTTCGCTACTACCTGCCGTACTCCATCACCACCGGTACGAGTACCGGCGGCTATAACTGGACCACAGCCAACTAGTCTTTGGCCCGCATTTTGCTTCGTGGCTAAACGCTTTACTTTTAAAGCGTTTAGCCATGAAACATATATATCCCCTTCTCTTTTTGACGGCGGCCTTTGCGCTCGCGTGCGGCAAGACCGATCCGGACGCCACCCCCGACACCACGGATGACAACCCCGCCGTGGTGGAGGATCCCGTGGCTCCGGCGGCGGATTCGGAGGATAACATTGCGACGACTACCTTCGACCGCACCATTACCATCACTTACTCGGCCACGGAAGCGGCCGTGGAGGGCGATGAGAACGGCATCGTGACCGTTAGCGGCAACCACGTCACGATTATCTCCGGCGGCGTGGTGTTCGCCGTGAGCACCGCCGGCACGCCCGAGCTGGGTATCGATGCCAATTCGGAAGAGCGGTATAAAGTTTACATCAAGAGCGGCGCTACGGTGATTGCCTATGGCGGCATCGAGAGCGGTTTTTCCGCCGAGCAGACTGTCTACTCGATGAGCGGGACTGCCGGTTCCTGGAACGCACTGTATGGTTCCGGCGGTTTCCTGGCGGCCTTCAAGGCCCCTTCCGGCCTGTCCTCTTTTGCCGTTACGGCACCCGGGCTTTCGAGCGGATATAAAGGCGTTTCCGTTGCCGGAGAGAGTTTTTGCGGGGGCGTTTTGGCTACAACCGGGATTACCGGCGGAACGTCCGTAACCTTGGGAAATTATAGCGCTGGCGGCGGTGGAGGCGGTTTTCAGCCAGGCGGAGGCGGTGGCCACAGGCCCTGATGCTTACAATTTTAAACAAAATTTTTTAAAAAGTGTTGGCAGTCTCAAAAATAAGCCGTACATTTGCAGCGGTATCAAGAATACTAACTCTTTAATTTTTATAGTACTATGAAGAAAGTGTTTATGTTCGCTGCAGTCGTGGCCATGATCGCCGCCGCTGCTTCCTGCAAGTGCAACAACGAGGCTCCCGCAGAGGAACCCGCCTGCTGCGAGAAGGCTGAGGCCGCTCCCGCCGAGGAAAACAAGATTGAAGCCGCCGCTGAAGACGCCGCCGCCAACCTCATCAACGCCGCTGGCGAGGCTGCTGCCGCTGAGATCGCTAAGTAAGTTGCCTTACCGAAAAAGCGAAGCCAACCTCTCGGGGTTGGCTTTTTTTTGTATCTTTGCGTTGTTATGGATATCAGAATCGGCAACGGATACGACGTTCACGCCTTAGCCCCGGGACTTCCGATGTGGCTGGGCGGCGTGCAGATTCCTTCGGAAAACGGCTTTGTGGCCCACTCGGACGGCGATGTGGCCATCCACGCCCTTTGCGACGCCCTGCTTGGCGCCCTGGCATTGGGGGACATCGGCCACCTGTTTCCGGATACGTCCGATGAGTGGAAGGGCATCGACAGCAAGATCCTCCTTGCCAAAGTGATAGCCCTGGTCCACGGGAAAGGCTACCGCCTGGGGAATGCCGATATTACCATAGCCCTCCAACGGCCCAAGCTGGCCCCGCACATCCAGGCCATGCGGGAGACGCTCGCTTCCATTATGGAAGTTCCGGCCGACAGGGTGTCGGTCAAGGCCACCACGACGGAGCATCTTGGCTTTGTGGGAAGGGGAGAAGGCTGCGAAGTCTGGGCAAACGTGCTGATTGTAAGTAATAATCCGTAATAAATTTTTTAAAAAAGTCTTTGCTCTCTCAAAAATAAGGGTTACATTTGCACTTGTCAAGGATATTCACTTTTAAACTATAAGTATCATGAAGAAAGTATTTATGTCCGTGGCTATCGTAGTGGCCATGATCACAGCAGTTTCCTGCGGCAGCAACAACAACAAGAAGGCCGAAAAGGCCGCAGAACCCGCAGAAGCCCCCAAGGCAGAGCAGGTAGACCCCGTCAAGGAAGCAGCCCAGGAAGCTGGCGACGCCATCAAGGAAGCCGCTACCCAGAAGGTTGTCGAGGGCATCAACGCCGCCGGCGACAAGGCTGTCGAGGCCATCAAGAAGTAAGTTTTTGCTTCTCCAAGACATGAGTCCTGCGGTTTTCCGCGGGACTTTTTTTATATTTGTACAGTAATAAGTAACAATATGGCAAGTACAAAATCCAAGACGGTGTATTTCTGCTCCAACTGCGGAAACGAGTACTCAAAGTGGATGGGCCGATGCCCCGCCTGCGGGGAATGGAACACCATGGTAGAAAAGGAGGTGGTTACGGGGAAACGCCCCGCTGCGGTATCCGTGCCTGGTGCGGGACATAAACCAATGCCCCTCAAGGACGTTTCCACCACGGCGGAGGACCGGGTGTCGCTGGGCTCCGCAGAAGTGGACAGGCTGCTGGGCGGCGGTATCGTCAAGGGCTCGCTGGTTCTGATGGGCGGAGAGCCCGGTATCGGCAAAAGTACGCTGTCGCTGCAGCTGCCTCTTGGAAGGCCGGAGCTAAAGACGCTGTACGTCACCGGAGAGGAAAGCGTGAAGCAGGTGAAGATGAGGGCAGACCGCCTTGGAGGGGACGCCTCCAGCTGCCTCATATACAGCGAGACGGACATGACCGCCATCCTGGAAGAGGCGGAAAAGGTGGCCCCGGACCTTCTCATCGTGGATTCCGTCCAGACCATGTACTGCCCTTCCGTGGATTCTACCGCCGGAAGCGTAAGCCAGATAAAGGAAGTGGCCGCGACGCTGCTCCGCTTTGCAAAAGGCTCCGGAATTCCCGTAATCCTGATTGGCCATATTACCAAAGAGGGCACCATTGCCGGCCCCAAGATACTTGAACATATTGTGGATGTTGTCCTTCAGTTCGAAGGGGAAAACCGTGGGGCGTACAGGGTGCTCAGAAGCATAAAAAACCGCTTTGGTTCCACATCGGAGCTTGCCGTTTTCGAGATGACCGGAAAGGGGCTCCGCGAGGTGGAGAATCCGTCGGAAATGCTTATCCCCATGCACGGGGAAGGCCTTTCCGGCACCGCAATCTGCGCCATGCTGGACGGCAACAGGCCGTTCCTGTTCGAGGTCCAGGCGCTGGTGTCGTCGGCAGTGTACGGAACTGCGCAGAGGAGCGCCACGGGCTTTGACGTACGCCGCCTGAACATGCTCCTGGCGGTTCTGGAGCGCCGCGCTGGCTTCAAGCTGGGCCAGAAGGACGTGTTCCTGAACATGGCCGGCGGCCTCCGCATCACAGACCCCGCCTGCGACCTTGCTGTCATCTGCGCCGTCCTCTCCTCCAACTTCGACTACAGCATCCCTGCCGATGTCTGCTTTGCCGGCGAAGTTGGCTTGAGCGGTGAAATCCGCCCGGTATCACAGGCAGCAAGGCGCGCGGTTGAAGCCGCACGCCTTGGATTCAAGCGCATTTTCGTCAGCTCCTACACCCACTTTGACAAAAAGCCCGACGGCATAGAAGTGGTCAAGGTTGCCGATATTCCGGCACTGGTGAGGGCTCTGTTTAAGTAATCAGAAAGCATAGGAAATAGACGCCAAAACGTCTACGTGGCTAAGCACCTCGTGGACGTTTGTTGTTTTCTGTACGTTCCCGGTAGAGAGTTCTTTGGTCTTGAAGGAAGTGAGGTCGCCCACCATAAGATTCGTAGAGATACCCGCGGAGATTTTTGGAGACAGGTTATAATACAAGCCGCTCGCGACTACGCCACCTATACACCATCCGCTCTTTATGACGGAGTAATTCAGGATGGAACCTTTGTCGCGAATTCCCATTGGCCCCATGCCCACACCCAGGGAGTAACCCAAACGGTCACTAAGAGAAGTTCCGTGGATATAGGTGGCCGGAGCAAATAACCAGATATCCGCTATATCAATCATGTCTCCGGTCTCTTTGCTGCCGTCCGTATAAGTAACCACAACCCTGTCTGTGGCTGACGAGTGAAAATCGTTCACAATAACCCCTGCAGTAATTATTGAAGGACGATTAAGTACCATCTCGAGCTGTACCGTATAGCCTTTGGACAGTTTCTGTGCATGCTGCCGGTCAAGTTCGGTGTCCCCTCCTGCTTTTCCAAGACGTGAACCAAAACCCGCCTTTACGTAAATTGAAGCTGTACCTTCCTGGTTTTGCGCCACCGCCTGCAGACATATCACAAGCAGAGCTAAAGTGTTGATAATACGTTTCATATCTCCATATTTTCAGCAAAATTAGCAAAAAATACCATATATCCAACTAAACATCTGTAATTCTGCATTTTAGGGGCGTTATTCCAGAGATGGCTCCTCTACTCCGGCCATTCTTCCCACTTTTGCAGCTGATCTCCCATTTCGTGGACCGGTACCCTCAAAAAAGGGGTGTTTTTGCTGGTACCCTGCAAGTTTTTGGACCGGTACCCGCAGTTTGAAGGGTATGCGGGCCCGGGAATCAAATAAATTTGCTATCTTTGCAACCGTATTTAAACGATTTGATATGAATCTGAGAGACATTAAGAAAGACATCGAGTATGTAATCGGTGCATTTGTGGACGACTGCACGCTGTTCCTGAACGTGAATCCCGGAAAGAACGCCGACGAGATTGCAAACCTCATTGACAAGGCCGTTGACCTTTACAACGACCTCCGCGAGAAGGTTGTGAAGAGCTCCGGAGCAGAAAAGCCCAAGGTATGCTTCGATGCCATCCGCAAGGAACTCCTGGAAAAGACTGACGCTCTTTACGACGAGCTCAGCGCCGCCGCCAAGAAAGGATTAGGCAAATAGCATTTGCCATCAACAAATAGGTGTCCGTCCTTGAAAACAGCCGTTTTTAAGGATGGGCGCTTGTTTTAGCCTGTCTTGTCCCTAAAAAGGCCATTTTTGCGGACGTAGGAGCGTTTTGGAGGCCGTCGTCCCTAAAAATGGGCGTTTTTGCGGATGACGGGGCAATTCAGGAGATTTTTGTATCTTTGCATGTTATGGCAGGATTCAATTTTGGGTTTTTCGGAAACCAGGAACACAGGGTGTTCAATTACAAGCCGCGGTACTATGACCCGGAAGAGGAAAAGCGGCGCCAGATGTTCGGCGACGTTGACGGCACCAATGAGGAAGCCGCCAAAAACGGCACGTACATCCCCGGAAGCAGCCTCAGGGGCGCTTTCCGCGGCGGCAACTACCAGAAAACCCGCAGCTCCATGAATAAGGTCCATGGAATCATTACCATAGTAACATTACTGCTTGTAGCGGCAGTGCTGGTATTTTTTACCAAGTTTTTTGAATTACTATAAATGGTATTAAGGATATTACCTAAAAATATCGCAGACATGATTGCCGCGGGGGAGGTGGTGCAAAGGCCGGCCTCCGTGGTGAAGGAACTCATGGAGAATGCCGTGGATGCAGGTGCCACGGACATCAAGGTAATTGTCCTTGACGCCGGACGAACCCTCATCCAGGTAATAGACAACGGCTGCGGCATGAGTGCGGACGACGCCGTCCTGTGCTTCGAGCGCCATGCAACGTCAAAGCTGGAATCGGCAGAAGACCTGCACAGGATAGAGACATTCGGCTTCCGCGGGGAAGCCCTGGCATCCATTGCGGCAGTGGCTGAAGTCACCCTCAAAACCCGCAGGGCAGAGGACGAGACCGGCGTGGAAGTAACCATGGCAGGCTCCGAGCACATCGGCACAAAGGAAGTCCAGGCCCCCACGGGATGCAACTTCGCGGTAAGAAACCTCTTCTACAACATACCCGCAAGGCGTAAATTCCTCAAAAGCGACAGCGTAGAGCTAAGGCACATCATAGAAGAATTCCAGCGCGTGGCCATAACCCGCCCGGACATTGCCTTCACCCTCACACATAACGGCAAAGACATCCACGTGGTAAAGCCCGGCCGCTCCCTCAAATTCCGCATCCAGGACCTTCTGGGCCCGGGCGTAGTGGGAGAAATCATGGACGTGCACGCGGAGACTTCCATCGGCAACCTGAGCGGATTCGTGGGCCGGCCGGAAAGTGCCAAAAAGACACTGGGAAACCAGTTCTTCTTTGTGAACGGCCGCTTCTTCCGCAGCCCGTACCTCCACAAAGCCGTGATGAAAGCCTATGAAAACCTTATCCCGGACGGCGTGACGCCATCGTACTTCCTGTTCCTGGAAGTGGACCCGGCAAGCATGGACGTGAACATCCACCCCACCAAGACGGAGATAAAGTTCGAGGAAGAGCAGATGCTGTTCCAGACCGTTCTGGGCGCCGTGAAGGAAGTCCTTGGCCGTGCCGGCGCCGGCGGCGGAATTGACTTTGACAACCCGGAAGAGAAGGACATGCCCGTCATCGGCCCCAGCTTCAGGGAATACAAGCCGCAGGCCATGCCGTCGGAGGGCGTGGATTTCAGCTATAATCCGTTTGATCCAATGGAAGAGATTCCCGGATCAAGTCCGGGAATGACGGGAGGTCCAGGAATGACGGTGGGCAGTTATGCTTCCCACGTGGACAGGCACGAGAATTACGGGGTGCTGTTTGAGGAGAGGACGCTGCCAACGCATCAGATTCTGGTGGTGCAGGGACGATATATCCTTACGCAATCGGCCTCCGGAATAATGGTGGTGCACGTGCGGAGGGCTATGGAGAGACTGCTGTACGGACGGTTCCTGAAGGCCCTTACGGCCAATGCCCACGTGAGCCAGACGGCGCTTTTCCCGGAGCAGGTGACCGTGGGCGTGGAGGGAAAGCTCCTGTTTGAGGACAACGCCTCACTCCTTGCAGGGCTGGGGTTCGATATCGTCCCGCTGGGGAAAGACACCGTGGCCGTGAACGCCGTACCGGAAGGCTTCTCCGCGGAGCCCGGGAAAGCGGAAGAGCTGGTGCGAAACATCCTTGGCATCCTGGCCGATGACCACAGTTCCCTCCCGGGAGTGATGGAGCAGGGCCTGGCGCAGAAATTTGCCGCCGTGGGTGCCGCAGGGGCGCAGAAACCAAACTCCCCCATCGAGGCCCAGCGCCTTGTGGACGCCCTCCTGCAGGAGGAGAACCCGGAGTTCACCCCGTCCGGGAAGAAGATTATTTCCATCGTGCCGATGGAAGAGATTGAAAAGCGATTCTGATGACGCCAAGATTTTTGCAGAATATACCGGTTGTAACCAGGAACCTCCTGTACTTGAACGTAATCATGTTCGTGGCTACGCTCATCAACGAGGATTTCATGATCCGGACCTTCGCCATGTTCTACCCGGAATCCCCCTACTTCCGCTGGTGGCAGCCCTTGACGCACATGTTCATGCACGGCGGGGTATGGCACATACTGTTCAACATGTATACGCTGGTGATGTTCGGAACAGTTGTGGAAAGGGCCCTTGGAACCAGGGACTACATTATCTTCTACCTTGTCACCGGCCTTGGGGCTGTTGCCCTGCACATAGGCGTGGAGTGGCTGGAGATAAACTATCTGGGCGGAAGCCTGGCGGCCGCCGTCCTTACTCCCATGGTTGGAGCTTCTGGTGCCATCTACGGTGTCCTGGTGGCCTTCGCCATGCTGTATCCGGAGGCCCGCCTTACCCTCATTTTCCCGCCAATAACCCTTGACGCAAAGTGGTGGGTGGGTATTTTCGTCGCCCTTGAGCTCCTGCTTGGAATTACCGGCTCGCAGGTAAGCATAGCCCACTTCGCGCACCTTGGCGGCGCGCTGTTCGGCTTCCTCCTAATACGCCGCTGGAAAAGAAAAGGATCGCTCCGATAAATGGCTACTCCGAAGAAAAAAAGACACTGGCTTTCCAGGCTCTCGTTCGGGAGCGTGTCGCTGTTCATGTCTTCCCTGCTGCTGCTTGGCTACATCTCCGTGATTGTAGACCCCGCCAAGGCATGGTTCTTCACTCTGTTCGGCCTTCTGTATCCGGTGGTGTTTCCCATCGTCCTGATCCTTTTTGTCTGGTCCCTTTTCCGCCGATCTCGCATGAGGGCGCTCCTTGCTATCGCCCTTCTTCCGTCCCTGTATTTTGCCGGCCGGTTCTACCAGATAGACAGGCCCGCCCCCGAAGCAGAGCCATCCCTGAAGGTGGTTTCATACAATGTGGGCCTCTTTGCCCACGGGCCGGAAGGCATGTCCCGCGCGGCGGTTGCAGACTCGGCGGTCCGCTACCTCCGCAGCCTTGATGCCGATATCCTCTGCCTCCAGGAGTTCTGGCTCCCTCAGGGCCAGGAGCCGGACGCATGGCTTAGAAGGCACTTCCCCGGCTATAAGGCAGAGTATTACGTCTTTACCGGAAAGAACGGCCAGTTTGGGAACGTGACCCTGAGCCGCCAAGGTTTCAAGGGGAAAGGTAAGGAAACCTTCGAGAAATCCACCAACCTTGCCATCTACACCGATGTCCCGCTGGACAGCACTGTCCTTCGTTTCTATAACTGTCACTTCGAAAGCTACAACATCTCCCTGGCCTCGCTTGCCAAAAAGGACGGCGCCGTAGAGGAAACGGAGCGCAAGATGAGCCGCGCCATCACGGAAAGGCCCAAGCAGGTGGCCCGGGTGCTCAAGGCATCGGAAAATTCCGTGGTTCTGGGCGATTTCAACGACACGCCCCTCTCCTATACATACATCCGCCTCCTTCATGGCCGGCACGATGCCTTCACCGCCGCCGGCAAGGGCTGGGGCGCCACACACCGCAGCCTGTGGCCGCTGCTGAGGATAGACTACATACTCTATCCACCTGTGATAAAGGCCGTAGACTGCACCATAGACAAGGTCAGGTATTCAGACCATTACCCCGTAATAACAAGTTTCTATGAAAGCGGAAGAAATACTCTCTGAGGCCCTTCGCGTACTCCGTGCAGGAGGGACGATACTCTACCCTACCGACACCGTCTGGGGCATAGGCTGCGACGCCACCAATCCCGAGGCCGTGGCCAAGGTGTTCGATATCAAAAAGCGCCCGGAAGCAAAGTCACTGGTACTGCTGGCCAGCGACCTTGACATGGTTGCAAAGTACGTCAGGGAAGTTCCGTCAATAGCCGTAGACCTTGTGGAGGTGAACGATGCCCCCATGACCATCATCTATCCCGAGGCCCAGGCCGGCAAGCCGGGAGAGCCCGGAGACCGCTGGCACATTGCCTGGAACGCCGTTGCCGAGGACGGCTCCGTGGGTATCCGCATCCCCCTCATGGACTGGTGCAAACAGCTCACCTTCAAGCTTGGGCGGCCTCTGGTGAGCACATCGGCCAACATTTCCGGCGAACCCACGCCGCTGAGGTTCTCCGAGATTCCCCAGGCCATAAAGGATGCCGTGGACTTTGTGGTCCCCCCGTCCGTAGACACCCAGTCCACAGGAAAAGCCTCGCAAATCCTGAAGGTGGGGTTACGGGGAGAGATAGAGATTATCCGGAAGTAACCCTCCGTCACACCAGGCCACAGAAACGGCCAAAAACGTGGCCGCGGGTGACAGGCGTGTCATGGGAGGCCACAAAAACGGCTAAAAGCGTGGCCGCGGATGACAAGCACGTCACGCCAGGCCACAAAAACGGCCAAAAGCGTGGCCGCGGGTGACAGGCGTGTCATGGGAGGCCACAAAAAACGGCTAAAAGCGTGGCCGCGGATGACAAGCAGACGCTATTACAAATCGCACCCCGTCCTCTTTTTGCATGTTGCTTTAAAACAGTTTGTTATAGCTGTGCAAAAACAAATCGCAACACCTTTTGTTTTTCAAATAATATTTATATTTGCAGTATTATCAACCACAAAACCCTGTTTTATGAAAAGCAATCTACGCCGGCTGTTCTTTCTGTTTATTTCGCTTTTATTGGCGTTTTCGTGCGAACAAACAGCCTTGTTTGAACCGATGCATGAATCCTCATTAGATTCCGTTTTATCCACAAAAGGCGGCGAGGCGTCTCTTCCTGAAAACCATGAACTTTATATAGTGTCTGATACGGATATAGAAGCATATATCAAGAATGTTATTTTAGAGGGGGAGTCTAAGAATAAAACAATAAGCGTGAATACAGTTACGCCCTATAAGTATGATGATTTACCCGTATTCTATATCATTGACTATAACGAAGGGTGGGAAATAGTTTCCGCAGATAAGCGTGGGCCGGTTGTCCTGGGCGGCGACTCTATTGGCTCATTTGAGGACTTGATGTCAAACGAGGCTATGCTTTCATGGGTTTCTTCCCTTGGCGGAGATATCCTGAACAGAAGATACGATGCAAATCATTATGTCGAATTGGATCAGAACGTACGAGAATCTGAAGAAGCATGCCTGAGGCATTGGGCTAGCATTAATGCCGAAGAGGATTTCATCAATAGTTATATTCCAAAAACAAAAGTCATTCACGATTCTATATCTCCTTTACCAACCGGTGGCCACTGGGAGTTGGTTTCTGTTGAATCCGAGGATTTTCTGGACACTGACATCGGCCATTTGACCGTCACGAGGTGGCATCAGCATACTCCGCATAACAACGCATGCCCATATCTAAGCACGGCAAATCCCGGGAATCCAGATGATTATTTCGACCGTTCCCCTGCCGGATGTGTAGCAATAGCTGCTGCCCAGTTATTATATTTTTATCATTACAAGATAGGAATTCCCGACAAAGCCCCGGTAACAGCATATTGTAATGATAAAAACAACGCCTTTCCCCACCCTACCGTTCACGTCGACACAACAATGTCTACAACGGTATGGGATTCTATGGATCCCGGACCGCTTTATTTAACTTGGGGAGATACTTTTGACGCCTCTTACGCGCTTATTGCCGATATTGGGAAGCGGGTTAATATGTATTATGGAAATTCTGGTTCATCTGCCACATCAAGTGATTTACAATCTGTGTTTAGCCATTATGGCCTTTCTCTGTCATATTATAATAGTTATCAACCATCATTAATGATAAGCAGCCTTCAACGTGGATATCCTGTGTATTTAAAAGCATACGGAACGGTAATATCACAATTTTGGGGGTGGTACGCTGATGGTCATGCTTTTTTAGTTGATGGCTATAAGAGCTATTATACGAAGTATACCAAAACATATGAGTGGGTAGAACCTCTTTCTCCTGAAATGCAATCTATAGTACCAGATATGGTTGTGATAGAGTACACCAGTCCTAGTATACAGATTATAAGAATGAATTGGGGATGGGGAAATACTAATATAAGCGAAACTTTTTCCATCATGGGAAGTTGGGCGACAACCGTTGATGGAGAGAATTATGATTTTATTTATGAGAGAGGTATGTTTTATGGATACTATTAAATCACTATTAATAATTGTCCTGTTTGTCATCTCCGGTCAGATGTCCATCGCACAGGGGCAAAAGAGATTTAGCAACAGCATCCTTCTCGGAGGTGGCGTATTTGTTGAATCTGATTCTTATATAAATCATAACCCGGGAATAACCACCAGACTTGAGTATGGATTGGGTATAGGGCTTGATGACTCTTGGTCCATAATGCCTGGTCTTGGATATATGTTAAGCCTGGGTGATATAAACATGCTTCATGCTGAAGGTGCATCCCTTGATTATTTTGAATGTGTTGATTTATTCTGCCTGGCCAGACATAGCATCAATGTAAATAAGGCCAAGATGTACATTGGATTTGGACCGCAAATATCAGTGAATATTGGTCGCCCCGATAAATATTTTATTAACGCAGACATTACTGATCCGCGTAATGGCCTGCGAAGATTCAAACAATGGAACTTAAGCGTTATTCCTGATGTTACTTTCCTGCTATGGAATCATTGGCTAATAGGCTTGGAAGGCAATATAGGGCTTAGGAATATGATGATACAGTATCCGGAGTACAACACTACCGGAAGAGTTCACTTTTTTCATTTATTGCTGACTACCGGCTTTCAGTTCTAAAAACTTCTAAATAGCAACATCATTCCTAATTATTGGGAATCTCTATAAGAAAGCGATGTACACTGCTTCTGCCGCTGTAATAGCCGCGGTTTCCGTACGGAGACGTGAAGGTCCAAGGTGGATGGGAATGTAGCCGCGGTCTATGGCAAGCCGGGCTTCTTCCGGGGAGAAATCCCCTTCAGGGCCTATCAGGACAGTGATTTCTGTGCCATGGAACCCCGCCAGGGCTTCCTTTATGCTGGTACGGGGCGTTTCTCCCTCGAAGCAGTAGGCAATCATTTTCACGTCATTCCCGACCTGATCGGGAATCTCACCTTTCAGGAACTCCCTCACAGTCATCGGCTCTGATATCTCGGGAATCCTTGCCTTGAGCGACTGCTTGGTTGCGGAAAGGGCAATCTTCTGCGCCCTTTCCGTCTTGTAAACCTTGCGCTCCGAGCGCTCTCCTATTAGCGGCACAATCCTGTCCACACCAACCTCAGTTGCCTTTTCCACGAACCACTCAAAGCGGTCATTGTTCTTGGTGGGGCAGCAGCCGATGGTAAGGTGATAAGGGTGCGAATGCCAGCCGGACTCTTGCGAAAGCACCAGTGCTTCCGCTCCTTTGGGATTATCGTCCGTGAGCCGGCAGTGATACAGCGTGCCTTCTCCGTCAATGACGTCAATCTCATCTCCCACGCGGTGCCTGAGCACCCTCACGCAGTGCTGGCTCTCCTCCTGCGACAGCCTTACCGTGCTGCCGGATGTCTCGTATGCGTAAAACAGTTCCATTACTGCAAAGATACATTATTTACCACGAATCAACAACTGACAGCGTGGCGACGGAGATTCGGACGGAAGGGCCCAGGGTGGGGCGGAGGGCAAGGTAGCAGGCAGCAAGCGTGGCGCCGGTGGTGAAGGTATCATCCACTATGAGCACATGCCGGAGGCCTTCCGGGAGGCGGCGGACGCGGAAAACGTCGCGCACGTTACGGAGACGGGAAGCGGCGTCCAGGCGGGTCTGGGTGCCGGTGCTGCGGCGCCGGACAAGCGCCTTTGGTAGGAGCCGGGCACCAAGTTCACAGGCAATTGCCCCGGCAATAACCTCCGCCTGGTTGTAACCTCTCCGGCGCCGGCGGAGCCAGTGCAGCGGCACGGGAATCACGGCGTCAACGTCCCGGAACTCTGGGGCGCCGGCCATGTATCGGCCCAGAAGAGAGGCGAAAAAGCGGCCTGCGGATATGTTGTAATGGTACTTTACCGCGCGGGGAATCTCCTTGTACGGGTTTTCTCCATGGTAGAAAAGGAGGGCTGTGGCGTAGGAATACTCCATGGCCTCTCCCTCTTCTCTGAACTTTTCCAGGACGCCGTTGAATTTGTTTGCCATGGTGTTGTGCGCCTGTTCCCAGTAGTATGTGAACGGAAGGTCCGATGCGCACCAGATGCACAGGTGGCGCTCGTGCAGACCGAGCGTCCTGCCGCAAACCAGGCACTGCCGGGGCATAATAATGTCCGCCATTTCTTTAATCATGGCGGACAATATAACTACAATAATCGGATTATATGTGGAAGGTTCGGTAAATCTGGCCTAAAATGCGTAAATGACAAGGTAGAACATCATTACGGCAGAGGTGATGAGCTTGAGGCCGGTGCCGAACATGAACCCCATGAATGCGCCGAAGGCAGACTTGACGGATTCCGGGAAATCCTTGTTGGCAAACAGCAGTTCTGCAAGGAAAGCGCCAAGCAGGGAGCCCACAATCATACCCACGGGAGGGACGATAAGGCCCACGAACAGGCCGATGATGGCACCCCATGCACCGTACTTTGTGCCGCCGGTGAGCTTTGTAAAGTAAGCCGGAACCACATAATCAAGTACGCTGACCAATATGACGATGCCAAGCCATATAAGAAGAATTGTCAGGGAGAGGGGTTCCCCGGAACTGTTGGCCCCGCCGCCCCATGCGTAAAGAAGAAGCATTCCAAGCCAGCTCAGGGGCGGCCCCGGGATGCCGGGAGCTATGCTTCCTATAATTCCCACGATGCCAAGCACGATGGCGGCAATAGCGATAAAAGTTTCCATAGGTCAAAATAATTAGCTATATTTACACAAACAAAACACGTACCAATATGTTCCAGAAAGAAGTATATGTCAGAAGGCGTCAGACCCTCCTTAAGAAAATGAGGGACGCCGGAGAGAGCGGTATAATCCTTTTCATCGGCAATGCAGAAGCCCCTGCCCAGTATAAAGACAACTGTTACAAATGGCGTCAGGACAGCACCTGGCTGTATTTCTTCGGGCTGGATAAACCCCTCTACGCCGCTATCCTGGACATAGACAGCGGCACGGAAACCATCTTTGCGGACGATGTAGACATCGACGACATAATCTGGATGGGCCCCCAGCCCACAGTGGCATCCCTGGCGGCAAGCGTGGGAGTAGCCGGTACCGCACCTTACGGCGCTCTGTCTAACGCCCTGTCCGTTGCACACAAGGCCGGACGTAAACTGCACTACCTTGCCCCTTCGCGCTACTACAACACTCTGAAGCTCATGGAGCTCACCTACCGTGCACGCGTGGAGCGTTATGTATCAAAGCCGCTTACAGAGGCCGTCATTTCCATGCGCCTCATCAAGGAGGCGGAAGAGATTGAAGCCATTGACGCCGCATGTGACCTTGGCGTCGAGATGCACTCCGTGGCAAGGGATTCCATTAAACTTGGAATAGTGGAGCAGGAAATTGTGGGCAAGATGGAAGCTGTGGCCCTTGCAAAGGGCTGGGGCGTTTCCTTCCCCACCATCCTCACCCAGCACGGAGAAACCCTGCACAACCACCTTCACGACAAGATAATAGAGCCCGGCAAACTCATGGTCATAGACGCCGGCGTGGAAAGCAATGAGCACTATGCTTCGGACTTTACCCGCACATATCCCACAAGCGGAAAGTTCACCACAAAGCAGAAGGAAGTATACCAAATTGTCTACGAGTGCAATGAGCACGCCTTCTCCCTCACCAAGCCCGGCATCACCTACCGTGAAGTCCATCTTGCCACTGCCCGCAAGATGCTGGAAGGCCTCAGCGCCCTTGGTCTGGTCCGCGGAGACCTTGACGAGATGGTTGCCTGCGGCATAGCCGGCCTGTTCCAGCCCCACGGCCTTGGCCACAACATGGGCCTTGACGTGCACGACATGGAAGACCTTGGAGAGAACCTTGTGGGCTACGATCCGGACCAGACCCGCGCCAAACAGCTTGGCCTGGGGTCCCTCCGCATGGCACGCCGCCTGCGTCCCGGCCACGTAATCACCGATGAACCCGGCATTTACTTCATTCCGGCACTCATAGAAAAGTTCAAGAAAGAAGGCCTTGGCAAAGACTTCGTGAACTACTCAAAGCTTGAGGGTTACTACGACTTTGGCGGCATCCGCCTTGAGGACGATGTCCTTGTCACGGAAACCGGCGCCCGCCGCCTTGGCCACAGCCGTCTGCCCATCGCCCCTGACGACGTGGAAGCCGCCATGGCATAACGGCCCTTGTCATCCGCGGCCACGCTTTTGGCCGTTTTTGTGGCCTGGCGTGACGTGCCTGTCATCCGCGGCCACGTTTTACCGCGTTTTCGTGGCCTGGCGTGACGGGAGAGCGCTGGGGGAGGCTAGCGCAGCGCGCGGGTGGCGTTGAGCACGGCCAGCACGGTGACGCCCACATCGGCGAAGACAGCCATCCACATGGTGGCAAGGCCAAGGGCGGCAAGGACCAGCACCAGCACTTTCACACCTATTGCAAACCAGATGTTCTCGCGGGCAATCCGGAGCGTCCGGCGGGCGATTCGCACGGCGGTGGCAACCTTGGAGGGCTTGTCGTCCATGAGGACCACGTCGGCAGCCTCGATGGCGGCGTCGGAACCGAGGGCGCCCATGGATATGCCGATATCGGCCCTGGTAAGGACGGGGGCGTCGTTGATGCCGTCTCCAACGAAGGCCAGACGGCCCTGGGGCAGCAGCTGCTCAACGGCGGAAACTTTTCCGGCAGGAAGGAGCCCGGCGCGGAAAGAGTCCACTCCCACGGCTGCGGCAACGGCTGCGGCAACTTTTTCATCGTCCCCGGTGAGCATCACGGCGCGGGAAACGCCGGCGGCATGGAGGGACTGGATGGCGGAGGAAGCATCGGCCTTTACGCGGTCGGAAATGACGATGTGTCCGGCGTACTCCCCGTCAATTGCAACATGGACGATGGTGCCCTGGTGGTGGCAGGGACGGGATTCCGCTCCCACCTTTTCCATGAGCTTGGCATTGCCCACGGCCACTTCCCTACCGTTTACGGTGGCGATTATTCCGTGCCCGGCAGTCTCGCGGACGTTCTCTATGGTGCAGCTGTCGTGCTCGTCGGGATAGGCGTTACGAAGCGCCATGGCAATAGGGTGCGTGGAGTGGCGCTCCACGTGGGCGGCAAGGTGCAGGAGCTCTGTCTGGTCTATTACCTGCGGATGCACGGCTGTCACCTCGAAAACGCCTTCGGTAAGGGTTCCGGTCTTGTCAAAGACCACGGTCTCAAGGCCGGCAAGGGCGTCCAGCATGTTGGCTCCCTTAACAAGGATTCCCTTCCGGGAAGCGCCGCCAAGGCCGCCGAAGAAAGTAAGCGGGACCGATATCACAAGTGCGCAGGGGCAGGACACAACCAGGAACATGAGTCCCCTGTAAAGCCAGGTGGCCCACTGCCCGGTAATGGCTCCTGGGACGATTACCACCAGCACGGCCAGCGCCACCACTATGGGCGTATAGACCTTTGCAAAGCGGGTTATGAAGCTCTCGCTGCGGGACTTTTTCTCCGCTGCGTTCTCCACCAGGTCCAGGATCTTTGCGGCCGTGGATTCTCCGAATGCCTTAGTGGTTTTCACCCTCAGGACGCCGCTCAGGTTCACGCAGCCGGACAGGATCTCATCGCCCTCACGGATGCTTCTGGGCACGCTTTCCCCTGTAAGAGCCACGGTGTCCAGACTGGACTGCCCTTCAAGGACGATGCCGTCCATCGGCACCTTCTCTCCGGGACGTATGACGATGGTCTCGCCGGTTTTCACTTCCTCCGGATGCACGGTGACGATATCTCCGTCACGCTCCACATTGGCGGAGTCAGGACGGATGTCCATGAGGTGGGAGATGGATTTGCGGGAGCGGCCCTCGGCCACTTCCTCGAACATCTCTCCAACCTGGAAGAACAGCATTACGAATACCGCCTCCGGGAACTGGCTCTCCGCGCCGGGCATGAAGCCTATTGCAAGGGCGCCCAGGGTGGCGATGCTCATGAGGAAGTCCTCGCTCAGGGCCTCGCCGTGGAACAAACCCTCTGCGGCTTCCTTCAGCGTGTCCCAACCTACTATTAAATAAGGTATGAGGTACATGAGAAGATACTGCCAGGTGGCCCAGGCGGTCTTTTTCTCAATTATTACAGCTACTGCAAGAAGTACTGCCGCGGCAATGATCTTCACAAGCCTGCCGTGACCTTCTTCCTCCTCGTGATGATGATGGTGGTGTTCGTGGCCATGCTCATGGTGTTCATGATGGCAGTGCTCGCAGTGTTCTTCGTTATGATGATGATGTTCGTGTGCCATAGCTTTGCGTTGTTTCTTGATGCAAAGCTACGGCTCTTTTGCTGCAACCGGGTTGCAAAGATTACTCCGTCACCTGCATGATGGACTTGACGGGAGCGATGGCCTCGCAGGCTTCGCGGCCGCCAAGGCCAAGGATTTCCACAAGGAACACAAAGTCCGTGACCTTGATGGGATACTCCTTGCCGTCAATCGTCACCTTATGGCCCTGGAGGCCTTCCGCGATGCCCACGGCGGTGCCGCCGGTGGCAAGGATATCGTCAAAGAAGGTGACGTTGAAAACGCCGTTTTCCAGCTTTCCGGCAGCTACGTCGGAGAGGCGGAAGAAAATCTTGTCCTTGCCGTACTCCTTGGTGATGTCAAGGCCAACGAGGTCTCCGTTGTTATAGGGGAGCTTTCCGGATTTACGGAATGGAATCACGTTCTGAATGTTGTCGCACTGGGTGAGCATGGGGGCGGCAAAGAGGAAGCCGCGGGCCTCGGGGGCTACGATGTTGGGGCTTGCGCAAAGCCGTCCAAGTTCATTGATAACGTTTCGGAACACTTCCTTGTTCTGGATAAGGGGAATGATGTCCACGAAATTTACGCCCTCGATGGGGAAGCCGGGATAAAATTTCAGATACTTTGTGTAGTCCATTACTCTACGGAATTAATATCGATTAGATTATTAAGGAGTGCGTATACGGTGAGGCCGGCCACGGTCTTGATGCCGGTCTTGCGGGTAATGTTCTTGCGATGGGTGATGACGGTGTGGATGGAGATGTTGTTGACATCGGCAATCTCTTTGTTGAGCATGCCCTTGGCAACGCAGACAAGGATTTCCTTTTCCCGCGGGGAAAGGGTGTCGTCCGTGTCCGGTTCCTCTGCCCTGCGGCCTTCCAGGGCGGTTTCCTCAAGGAGGATGTGGCAGCGGATATCGGCCTCCAGGGCGTTGATGCCGGAGAGAACCTTGAAGGCTTCCTGCTGGTCTGCACTGGCGGGAAGGTGGGTCATTACAAGGTTACGGAGGTCGTCCAGGGTCTCCTCCACGCCGGAGTGGTCTTCCTGATAGACGCCGGGGCCGAAGTCGTTTCCGTGGTCCTTGACATGGGGAAAAACCTTGGTCTCTTCGTATTCGAAGTGTTTGGAGAGCTCTTCCTTGAAGTCCGAGAAAAACTTCCAGATTACCCTCTGGTGGGCTTCCTCGCAAGGGCACATCATGCGGCCGATGCCGGAGGCAAGGTCCCTCAGGGCAACGTTCACATAGTAGTCGTGGGAACGGGAGAGATACGTGACGATTACGCTGTTGTCCGTTCCCTCAAGGTCTTCCGGCCCGGGGCGCCAGCCGTTCTGGGCGTACACCTTGCATATTACAAGGAAGGTCTTGGCATCTATTCCCGCAGCGCCGCACACCTCTTCTACCGTGGCGTCTCCATAGCCGAAGGACAGCCCCATCCTGGCAAAAACGCCAAGCAGCGAGGCGTCCTTTTCCAGCAGTTCCGCCATCTTCATGGAGGGAGAAAAGGATAGTTCAGTGGACATGGCCTTGAGAACAGTTTAGAGTGAAGGAGTGGGATCCGATATCCCGTCCGATGACTTGAAGTCAAACTTGGGAGCGTGGTAGGTCCAGGTGTACAGGGCGTTTGTGCTCTTGTTGCGGATGGTGAAGGCCTGGCGGAAGACGCGGATTTCCCGGGCGCCTTCATCGGCGGCACCGATGCGGCCAACAACCTTCCAGCTGCCGGCGGCATACTGATATACCACGGCGCAAAGCGTCTGCGGGGTGCGGCGGGCAACCACCAGCTCTACCTCGCGGTCCCCGGTGAAATCGTGCGTGCCGATAACCACTTCTCCCTCTCCCTCTTCCAGGAGCGTTCCGTTCACGTTCACGGCACCGGAGACCACCGACGCCCTCACATCCTTACCCTTGACGCTGAACCCCAGGGAACCGCTGTCCCCATAGAAATAACTGTCAAGGCCGATGATGAACGTTGCGGTCTCATTGTCCGCGTAGGACTTTATCTGGGCCGATGCCGCCACCGCGACAACCAGCAGTGCAAGGAGGGAGATAATCTTTTTCATACTTTGCAAATATAAGAAAAAAGGCAAAAATATAGTATATTTGCAGCCTCAAATTATAGTAATCATGGGACTTTTAGACGGAAAAGTGGCGCTCATTACGGGCGCGGCAAGGGGAATAGGCAAGGCCATCGCCCTTAAATTTGCATCCGAGGGCGCAGACGTGGCCTTCACAGACCTTGTCATAAACGAAGCTGCTCAGGAGACCGTTCGCGAGATAGAGGCCTTCGGCCATAAGGTAAAGGCATACGCATCCAATGCTGCCAAGTTTGACGAGACCCAGACCGTTGTGGAAGAAATCACAAAGGAGTTCGGCCGCATAGACATACTTGTGAACAACGCAGGCATCACCAAGGACGGCCTTGTAATGCGCATGAGCGAGGAGCAGTGGGACGCCGTCATCGCCGTAAACATGAAAAGCGCCTTCAACTTCATCCATGCCGTGATTCCCGTTATGGCACGCCAGCGCAGCGGAAGCATCATCAACATGGCATCTATCGCCGGCCAGACCGGCAACCCCGGCCAGGTGAACTACTCCGCCTCCAAGGCCGGCCTCATTGCCATGGCAAAGAGTGTGGCCAAGGAAATGGGTGCACGCGGCATCAGGGCGAACGCCATCGCCCCGGGCTATGTGCTCACGGAAATGACCGAGGTCCTTCCCCAGGCCGTCAAGGACGAGTTCATCCGCCTCATCCCCATGAAGCGCGGTGCCACCGTAGAGGAAATTGCAAACACCGCCCTCTACCTTGGATCGGACCTCTCTTCCTATGTTTCCGGCCAGGTAATCGCCGTGAACGGCGGCATGTACTGCTAGGGCATGGAAAAGGTGCTTCTCCACGCCTGCTGCGCACCGTGCTCCGGTGCCATTGTAGAGTGGATGGGGCAAAACGGCATAAAGCCGGTAATCTTCTATTCAAATTCAAACATCACTCCCCGGGACGAGTATCAGCACCGTCTCGAGGAGTGTATCCGTTATGCCCGCAAGTGGGGCCTGGAGATAGTTGAGGACAGCTATGACCACTCCGCGTGGCTTGGCTGTACGGTTGGGCTTGAAGCGGAGCCGGAACGCGGCGCCCGCTGCATGGAGTGCTTCAAGCACAGGCTGCTACGCGCTGCACAGTACGCTTCCGAGAACGGCTTTGACACCCTTGCCACAACTCTGGCATCGTCCCGCTGGAAGAGCCTGGAGCAGGTGAACGCTGCCGGAGAATGGGCGTGCAGCCAGGTTTCGGGCGTTACCTGGTGGGCAAAAAACTGGCGCTCCGGAGGTCTTCAGGAGCGCCGTAATCAAATAATTAAGGAGGAGAACTTTTACAACCAGCTCTTCTGCGGCTGTGAGTTCTCCCGCCGCTAATACTTCATTCCCAGGTTCTTCATGATGAAGGAGTAGATATCGGCCTGCTCCTCAAGCACTTTGGCAAGGGGTTTGCCGCCGCCGTGGCCGGCCTTGGAGTCTATGCGGATGAGCTGGGGCTTGCTGCCGGCGTTGCATTCCTGGAGGGTTGCAGCAAACTTGAATGAGTGGGCCGGGACCACGCGATCGTCATGATCGGCGGTGGTGACCAGGGTGGCGGGATACTTGGTGCCGGGCTTAAGGTTATGAAGCGGAGAATAGCCGTAGAGGTATTTGAACATTTCCTCGGAGTCTTCAGAGGTGCCGTAGTCCGGGGCCCAGTTCCAGCCGATGGTGAACTTGTGGTAGCGGAGCATGTCCATGACGCCCACCTGTGGGATGGCCACGGCGTAGAGCTCCGGCCTCTGGGTCATGCAGGCGCCTACAAGAAGGCCGCCGTTGCTGCCACCCACGATGGCAAGCTTCTGAGGAGAGGTATAGCCCTTTGCGATGAGCCACTCTGCCGCGCCGATGAAATCGTCGAAAACATTCTGTTTCTGCATCTTGGTGCCGGCAAGGTGCCAGGCCTCGCCGTACTCTGAGCCGCCGCGGAGGTTCACCTGGGCGTAGATGCCGCCGTGCTCGAACCAGGGGACGCGGGAGGCGGAGAAGGAAGGAGGCAGGGAGATGTTGAAGCCGCCGTAACCGTAGAGGTAGACAGGGTTGCTGCCGTCCAGCTTGATACCCTTCTTATGGGTGATGAACATGGGGATTTTGGTGCCGTCCTTGGAGGGGAAGAACACCTGCTCGGTTTCCATGTCGGAGAGGTCAAAGGCGGTCTGGGGCTGCTTGTATACAGTGCTCTCGCCGGTTTCGATGTTCCAGTGATATACCGTGCCGGGAGTGGTGAAAGAGGCGTATGAGTAGTAGCACCAGGGCTCTCCCTTTCGGCAGTTGAAGCCCGCGCTGCCAACGCCTGGGAGGTGGATTTCCTCTATCCTGCGGCCGTCAAGGCTGTAAAGGTATGCATGGGTGGAGGCGTCCTGGCTGTAGCTTGCTATGATAAGGTCCGTGATGAAGGAAACATCTTCAAGCACGCAGTCGCCTTCGGGAATGACGTCTTTCCAGACCTTTGGATTCTTGATGTCCGTTACCACCAGCTTGTTCATGGGGGCGTCAAGGTTGGTGAAGAGGTATATCTTGTCCCCGTCCGTTTCTGCGGTTGTGCAGGAATTCTTCATGTCCTTTGTAATCTGGACCCACTTGGAGCCGGGCTTACGGAGGTCCATGACGTAAAGGTTGTTGCCGATATCGGCGCCGTCTTCATAGAGGAAGGCCATGGTTTCCTCGTCGTTCACGCTAACCTGGTAGAACCTGAGGGGCTCTGCGGGGTTGGAGAAGAACAGCTGGTCATCGGCCTGGGGCGTGCCAACCTTGTGGTAGTATATCTTGTGGACCTCGTTCTTGCCGCTGAACTCGTGGCCGTCGCCGGCGGGGGCGTCGTAGGCGCTGTAGTAGAAGCCGTCGCCGCGCCAGGATGCTCCGGTGAACTTTGCCCAGACAATGTGGTCTTCAAGGAGTTCGCGGGTCTGGGCGTCCATGACGTAGATTTCTTCCCAGTCGCTTCCGCTGCGGGAGATGGTGTATGCGGCGTACTTGCCGTCATTGGAGAAGTACACGCCCTTGAGGGCTACGGTGCCGTCTTCGCTGAGCTTGTTGGGATCAAGGAACACATGGGGCTCAGCATCCGGAGAATCCATTTCGTACAGGACGCTCTGGTTCTGGAGGCCGTCGTTGCGGTAGTAGTACCACTTGCCGTTCTTGCGCTTGCCGGGAACGCCAACCTTCTCATAGTTGGAAACCTCCGTGAGCCTTTGGAGCAGCTTTGCGCGGAAAGGAATCTTCTTCAGGTATGCGTCCGTCACCTTGTTCTGGGCCTCGACCCAGGCGGCGGTCTCCTCTGAAGCATCGTCCTCAAGCCAGCGGTAAGGGTCCGCGACCTGGGTGCCGAAATAATTGTCCACAGTATTGTCTTTGCGCGTCACGGGTGTCTTGGGAGCGCAGGCGTCAAACAGAATTGCAGCCATCAGGAAAGGAATAATACGTTTCATGCCTTAAAGATACGAATTTTTCCTCACCCATCATTATGTTTTGTCACCCCAGGCCACAAAAACGCGGCAAACCGTGGCCGCAGATGACAGGCACGTCACGCCAGGCCACAAAAACGCCCAAACCTGTGGCCGCGGATGAAAGGAGGGGGAAGCAAGCGGATGCCTGCTACACCGGCCAGATGAGGAGGCCTATCCTGTAGGCGGCGAAGGCGCAGAGCCAGGCAACCAGGATGGTGTAGAGGCACAGGAGGATGGCCCAGCGCCATTTGCCCGTCTCGTTCTTGATGGCGACGAACGTGGCTATGCACGGGAAGTACAGCAGCACGAAGACCATGTAGGCAAGCGCCGCGGCGGTGGGGACTGTAGCCTTGAGGGCGGCCTGGAGCTGGGTATCGTCACCCTCCTCGTACTCCTGTCCGTCCTGGGCATAGACAACGCCCATGGTGCTGATGACCAGTTCCTTGGCGCCCACGCCGGCAAGAAGGCCCACGTCCATCTTCCAGTTGAACCCAAGCGGCTCCATTGCGGGCTCCACGGCTTTTCCGATACTGCCTATGAACGAGTGCTCCTGCTGGTATGCGGCGCTTTGTCCGGTATGCCTGGGGAAGTATCCCAGGAACCAGATGGCCACGGAGAAGATGAGTATGGTGGTAGCCATCTTTTCAAGGTACTGCCGGCCTTTTTCCCAGGTATGGCGCCAGATGGCCTTTCCCGTGGGCATGCGGTAGGGCGGCAGCTCCATCACGAAGGGGAGGTCATCGTCCTTGACGAATTTCCCTATCAGGAGGGCCGATAAAATGGCCAGTACAACGCCCAGCAGGTATATGCCCAATAGCGCCGTGGCCGGGCTTCCCGGGAAGAAAGCTCCCGCAAAGAGTACGAATATGGGAAGCCGGCCGGCGCATGACATGAAAGGTATGATTGCTATCGTGACAAGCCTGGATTTGCGGCTCTCTATGCTGCGCGTTGCCATAATGGCCGGGACATTGCACCCGAAGCCCATGACCATGGGGATGAAGCTCTTCCCGTGAAGGCCTATCTTATGCATGAGCTTATCCACGATGAAAGCCGCCCGCGCCATGTATCCGCTGTCTTCCATAATTGATATGAAGAAGTACAGGATCATGATGTTGGGGAGGAACACCAGGACGCTTCCCACGCCGGCAATCACGCCGTCTACGATGAGATCCTTGACCCAGCCATCGGCCATCAGGGAACCAACCCAGTCTCCAAGCCGTGCCACCAGCCTCTCTATCCAGTCCATGGGATACTGGCCGATGGTGAACGTGGCCCAGAACACAAACCACAGCAGCAGGATGAAGATAGGGAATGCCAGCCACTGGTTGGTGACTATTGCATCCAGCTTGTCCGTGAGCGTGCGGCGGGGCTTTTCTTCCTGGTAACGGGTATATGTCTCTGCCAGGGCGCCCTGTATGAACGCGTATTTGGCATCCACTATGGCGCTTTCCGCATTTGTTCCAAGCAGTTCCTGGATGCGGGCGCTCTCCTCCTGGCGCACCATGGCTATCTCCTGATAGTTGGGAAGCGCCTTGAGTGTCTTTTCCACATCCTTGTCCGTTTCAAGATACTTGATGGCCAGATATCTTGTAGAGTAGCTGGCCTTGATGTCCCTGTTCTGTCCAATGGGATGCTGGAGGGCAACGATGCTCTTTTCCAGTTCTTTTCCGTGGTTGATATGGATGTGGCGGGCAAGCTTGGTGTCCAGATTTTCGTAGATTTTTATTACGGTATCGAAAAGCTCGGGGATGCCCTCGCCGTTACGGCTCACCGTGGGGCAGACAGGGATGCCAAGAAGGTGTCCCAGCTGCTTGATATCCAGTTTGTCTCCCTTGTGCTTGAGCTCATCGTACATGTTGAGGGCCATGACAACCCTCAGGTTCATGTCTATGAGCTGGGTGGTAAGGTACAGGTTGCGCTCAATGTTGGATGCGTCAACCACGTTTATCACCACGTCCGGAAGGGTCTCCACAAGGTTTTTCCTCACATAGAGCTCTTCCGGAGAATATGCGCTGAGGGAGTATGTTCCCGGGAGGTCTACAAGGGTAATCTTGTAGCCGCCATGCTCGAAGTGTCCTTCTTTGGCATCCACGGTGACGCCGGAATAGTTTCCCACGTGCTCATGGCTGCCTGAGGCTATGTTGAACAGTGACGTCTTGCCGCAGTTGGGGTTACCAACCAGGGCAACGCGAATCACGTGTCCGCGCTCTTCCGCCACGTGTGCGAGAGCTTTGTCCAGGCGCTCCTTATCTTCCATATCACCGGGAAGCGCCTGGAGGTGCTCATCGGAAACCAGTGCCTCTCTGGCTTCCTCTTCCGTAACAACATCTATAAGTTTTGCCTCTTCCCGGCGGAGAGAAACCTTATATCCTATTATTTCATATTCAATGGGATCCTTGAGCGGGGCGTTGAGTACAACCTTGACCTCCTTCCCCTGGATAAACCCCATTTCTATCAGGCGTTTGCGAAAGCTCCCATGACCGTGCACACGCACAATCACGGCCTTTTCGCCCGTCTTCAACTCCGATAGTATCATTCTTGCTTGTTTTGCTGCTGCAAAATTAAGGGATTGACGCTCGCGAGTCAATCCCTATTAGTTGGTATTCTACCCCCTCCCGTCATCCGCGGCCACGGTTTTCCGCGTTTTTGTGGCCTGGCGTGACATGGCCTGGACCTGGTCCAGCTGGTGTTGTCATCCGCGGCCACGGTTTCGGGTTTACTTTTTCTTTCTGCCGGATTTTTTGAGGGCTTCGGAGATTATCCATTGCAGCTGCCCGTTGGTGCTGCGGAACTCGTCCGCAGCCCAACGTTCCAGAGCTTCCATTGTTCCGGCATCAATCCGGAGGACGAAGCTCCTGACAGCATTTTTGTCCGTGGTCATTTTAATATATGGAACCAGAATTGACCACGGGCTGGGCGGGTTCATCGCCGCACAGAACTACCAGAAGGTTGCTCACCATTGCGGCTTTGCGTTCCTCGTCCAGATCTACCACGCCTTCGCTCTTCAGTTTATCCAGGGCCATTTTCACCATACTTACCGCTCCGTCCACGATTTTCTCGCGGGCTGCGATTATGGCATCGGCCTGCTGGCGGCGGAGCATCACTGCTGCAATCTCCGGTGCGTAGGCAAGGTAGTTGATGCGGGCCTCCACTACGTGGAGTCCTGCCATTGAAAGGCGGTCGTTAAGAGTTTTAACGAGCTGATTATTTATTTCCTCCGCGTTGCTGCGGAGGGTGAGGTCGTCTGCACTGTCCGGGTTGTCGTAGGCGTAGTTGCCGGCCACCTGGCGGAGGGCGGCGTCGCTCTGCACGCGCACAAAATACTCAAATGCGTTGGCATAGTTCCTGGAGCCGGGGCGGGAGTTGGCGCTCACGGGGGCAAGGGACTGGCTGTCAATCTCGAACAGGGCCTTGTAGGTGTCTTCAAGCTTCCAGACCACAACCATGCCGATGAGGACGGGGTTGCCGGACTTGTCGTTCACCTTGATGGGCTCCGGATTCAGGTTGCGGGCACGGAGGGACACGCTCTTTTTGCCAAGAAGAGGGTTAACCCAGAAGAAACCGGTCTGGGTGAAGGTGCCGCTGTACTTTCCGAAGAACACCAGGACCTTGGCCTCATTGGGCTCCTGCTTGATGAAGCCGTTCATGCAAAGGGAGAACAGAAGCATCCCTATTATGCCCAGGATGGCGAATGTGGCGTCAGAATCTGCCAGGACAAAGCAATATATGGACACGGCAAAAATGACAAGGACAAACAGCAGGGCAAGAAATCCATTGAAACAGATTCCGTTATAGGTGAACTCGTTCTTATTCATAATAATATCATTTTGATATCGCAAAGATATAAGTAAATCCCGACATTTCCAAATAAAAATGAAGGCCTGCCGTAAAAAAGCAGACCTTCATGAGAACACGTTGCTGAAACGCTATTTCTCCGGCTTCATGTGCGGAAGCCTGCGGTTCCAGAGGTAGGGATTCATCTTGTGCCATTCCTCTACGGGAGGGATGATTCCCAGCTTGATGATGGTTTCCCTCATTTCCACAAGATGGTTGTAAGAGGCCTTGAGGTCTGCCATCTCTTCCTTGTTGCCTTCCGGCAGATAGTAATGGATGCCGGTGGCGTCCATGTATGTTGGCATGGCCATGAAGACGTGGCTGTACTCATGGGTGTCAACATATGTTCCGGAGGGCCAGGGGAAGTTCTCTCCGCCCTTGATTGCCGCCTCAATAGCCTTCACGGAAAGGTATGCGGGGCTCTGGATGGAGCTGCGGCCGCGAAGCTTTATGATCTGGGCGCCGCCCTGGATGGTGTCGTGCTTGATGGCCTCTATGCGTTCCTTGGAAAGGCCCATGCTGGCGATGGGGGTGCCGCAGATGGTGGCCTTGGACATGAAGACTGCCATGGACTCGCCGTGGCCGCCGTATGTGAAGGCGTTCTCTACGTCCGACTGCCTTACGCCGAACTCCTTTGCCAGGTTGGTCTGCAGACGGGTACTGTCAAGGGCTGCCAGGGAAGACACGCGGCAGGGACGGAGACCGGAGTGGATGAGGACGGTGAGGGCCGTGACATCGGCAGGGTTGAAGATGATGAACACATGCTTTACCTCCGGGCAGTACTTGCGGATGTTGTCTCCCAGGTTTGCTGCAATTTCGCAGTTGCCCTTGAGAAGGTCTTCACGGGTCATGCCCTCCTTACGGGGTGCACCGCCGGAAGAAATGATGTACTTGGCGCCGGTGAAAGCTTCCTTGGGATCCGTAGTGGCGGTAAAACGCATGCGGGGGAATGCACTGTGCTGCATCTCGTAGAGCACGCCGTTGTTGCCCGGCTCATATACATCGTAAAGGCAGATATTGGGGGTGAGGCGCAGGATGGCGGCGATTGCGGCCATGTTGGAACCGATCATACCGGCTGCACCCACTATAACAAGTTTTTCGTCTGTAAGAAAATCCATAAGTGTTGATGCTTTATTTGGAATTGCAAATATACTAATTTTCAGCCAAAGATATATTGCAAACACAAAAAAATAGCTATATTTGCATGTTAATTTTAACCAAAGACATGGAGCCTCCCAGTCAGGTCATATCTAATCAATTAGCGGGCGTCGGATCAGACGACCCTCTGTCGCGATTATGTATACAACCCAACTGCAACCCGGTGCCTCAAGGCATGCGGGCGGTTTCCTCCGTGTGGTTATAACCCAAATGCTTAATGGCACTTTATTTTAAGAAAGAACTTGAAAACGAAGCCACCATCGCAGTGTGGCAGATAACTGAAACGGAAGATGAGCTCAAGGAGCTGAGCGCCACCCCAACGGACGAGATGGAAGAAATCTCGTTCATCCAGAGCGAATCCCAGCGCAAGCAGCGCCTTGCGGTGAGAGCTCTTCTGAACACCCTTTTTGACGAAAAAGTATACCTGAGCCACCACGACAACGGCAAACCCTATCTGGAGAACAACCCTGTAAACATCTCCATCACTCATACTGAGAAGTACGTCGCCGTAATCCTCCACGACGAGGAAGACTGCGGCATAGACGTGGAATCCCTGGACAGGGACTTCTCCGCCGTAGAGAAAAAAGCCCTCTCGGAAGAAGAGATCGAAGACCTTGACGATGAAAAGCGCAACGAGCAGCTCGCCATCTACTGGTGCGCCAAGGAAGCCGTTTTCAAACTGCTGAGCCGTTACAGCGTAGACTTCGCGGAGCAGATAGAGATAGAGCGTTTCCACCCCCGCGGAGAAGGCGAACTGGAAGCCACCTTCGTGGACAAGGACGGTGACGAGGACGAGTTCGACCTCGAGTACATGACCTTTGACCGCCACGTTCTTGTGTGGGTGGTGGGAGAATAGCCCCATTTGGAAAGTATCTAATTTAACAAATCTGTTATAACCCTGTTAATCAACGAATTAACAGGGTTTTTTACGTATTGTTCATAACTTATTTTTCAAAAAGATTTTTCTTGTTTTATATTTGTTCCCCGGAACCACTGACTTCCGCTAAACGCAAAGACATAAACCTATGGAAAAGCCGGCCCATGGCCGGTGGTACCATCAACGCCCTATAACGATTTTATTATGGTAAAACGTGTACTTAAACGCGACGGACGCCACGTCGACTTTAACAATCAGAAGATTGTCGCCGCCATCCTGAAGGCAATGGATGTAACCCCCATCGGCGAAGACATCGTACTTGCGGCACAGATTGCCCACAATATCTCCACCCTCCCCAAGGAAGAGATGAGCGTGGAAGAAATCCAGGACGTAGTTGAGAACGAACTTATGAACAGCCCCCGCAAGGAGGTTGCAAAGGAGTATATCCGCTACCGCAACAAGCGTAACCTGGCCCGCAAGGCAAAGAGCAACGAGATTTTCCAGACCATCATCGACGCCCAGGTGAACGACATCACCCGCGAGAACGCCAACATGAACGCAGACACCCCTGCGGGCATGATGATGAAATTTGCATCGGAAGCAACCAAGAGCTATGTGGACGAGAACCTTCTCTCCGACCCCGTCCGCGAAGCCGTTCACGGAAACTACATCCACATCCACGACAAGGACTACTATCCCACAAAGTCCCTCACCTGCATCCAGCACCCCCTGGACCTCATCCTTGAGCACGGCCTCAAGGCCGGTCACGGCGAGTCCCGCCCCGCAAAGCGCATCGAGACCGCTTCCGTCCTTGCCTGTATCTCCATGGAAACCGTCCAGAACGAGATGCACGGCGGCCAGGCCATCCCTGCCTTCGACTTCTATCTGGCCCCCTTCGTCCGCAAGACCTATGAAGAGGAAATCGACCAGATAAGCCAGATGGAAAACCAGGACTACTCCGACCTCAAGCCCGCCAGGATTGACGACTACATCAAGCACGACCTCGTGGGCCTGCAGGGCAAGGAGAGGGCAAAGCAGCACGCCATCAACCAGACCGTGAGCCGTGTACACCAGGCAATGGAGGCGTTCGTGCACAACATGAACACCATCCACAGCCGCGGCGGAAACCAGGTTGTGTTCTCCTCCATCAACTACGGCACGGACACATCGGCAGAAGGCCGCTGCATCATCCGCGAAATCCTGAACACCACCTACGAAGGCGTGGGCAACGGCAGCACCGCCATCTTCCCCATCCAGATCTGGAAGAAGAAGAAGGGCGTGAGCTACCTCCCCGGCGACCCCAACTACGACCTCTACAAGTTCGCCTGCAAGGTTACCGCCCGCCGTTTCTTCCCCAACTTCCTGAACCTGGACGCCACCTACAACCAGGACGATGCCTGGAAGGCCGATGACCCCAAGCGCTACATCCACGAGGTGGCTACCATGGGCTGCCGCACCCGCGTGTACGGCAACCGCTTCGGGCCCAAGACCTCCATCGGCCGCGGCAACCTGAGCTTCACCACCATCAACATCGTGAAACTTGCCATCGAGGCCATGAACGAGGAACCCGAAAGGGATCTCCGCATAAAGAAGTTCTTCCAGAAGCTTGACTGGGCACTTGACATTGCCGCACGCCAGCTCAACGAGCGCTTCGACTTCCAGAAGACCGCCCTCAAGAAGCAGTTCCCCCTGCTGATGAACGGCCTCTGGCTTGGCAGCGAGAAGCTTGAGGACAACGACCCCGTAGAGTCCGTCCTGAACCAGGGCACCCTTTCCATCGGCTTCATCGGCCTGGCGGAATGCCTGATAGCCCTCATCGGCAAGCACCACGGAGAAAGCGACGAAGCCCAGGAACTGGGCCTCAGGATTGTCTCCCACATGGCAGAGAAGATAAACGGCTTTGCCGAGACCTTCCAGCACAACTTCACCTTCCTGGCCACCCCGGCAGAAGGCCTCTCCGGAAGCTTCACCAAGAGGGACAAGAAGACCTTCGGCATCCTTCCCGGCATCACGGACAAGGACTACTACACCAACTCCAGCCACATTCCGGTGTACTATCACTGCACACCGGAGCACAAGGCAAAGATCGAGGGTCCCTACCACAAGTACGAGAACGCCGGCCACATCTTCTACGTGGAGATTGACGGCGACGCCACCCACAATCCGGAAGCCATCATGCAGATTGTAGACCTCATGGACAAGTACGACATTGGCTACGGCTCCGTGAACCACAACCGTAACCGCTGCCTGGACTGCGGATACGAGAATTCAGAGGAAGGCCTCACGGAGTGCCCCCACTGCCACGGTCATCACATTGACACCCTGCAGCGCATTACCGGCTACCTCGTAGGCACCACCAACCGCTGGAACTCCGGCAAACTGGCGGAACTCCACGACAGGGTTGTCCATAAATGAAGATAAGAGTACTTGACATCGCTTACCAGACAATGGCGGACGGACCGGGTTTCCGTACCGCCATTTACTGTGCAGGCTGCAAACACCAGTGCAAGGGCTGCCATAACCCGCAGAGCTGGGACTTCGGCGCAGGCAAATGGATGGAGGTGGAGGAACTCCTTAATATAATAAAGGAAGACTCCATGGCCAACGTGAGTTTCTCCGGAGGCGACCCCATGTACCAGGCCGCGGCCTTCACGGAGCTTGCCAGGCGCATAAAGGAAGAGACGGACAAGACCATCTGGTGCTGGACCGGATTTACCCTGGAAGAAGTCCAGGCAGACCCTGAGATGGCCGCAATGCTGCCCTGGCTGGACGTCCTTGTGGACGGGCCCTTCATCCTTGAGCAGAGGGATACCGACCTCCTTTTCCGCGGAAGTCCCAACCAGCGCATAATCTACCTTCACGGCAAGCCGGACGATGACACCATCCCCGGTACCGTGCCGCTTGAGCCGTTACGTTAGGATTACTTCCGGAGCCAGTTCTCCGGATTCTGGGGCTCGTTGCCGTTCCAGAGTTCAAAATGGAAGAGATCTTCCCCGCCTATTGTGTCCACAACGCCTATCTCCTGGCCTGTGGACACTTTGTCACCCACCTTCACGGATACGGACTTGAGTTTTGTGTACAGCGTATAATACGCTCCATGGTTCACCAGGACACACTGGTTGTAGCCGGGCAGAACAAACACCTGGGTAACCTTGCCATTGAACACGGCCATTGCCTTGGCACCGCGCCTCACCGTAAGGGTGACACCGTTGTTCTGCGGCAGTTCCACATTCTTGTACACCGGGTGCTGATGCTTTCCAAAACGGTCCGTTACAACGCCTTCCACCGGCCATGGCAGACGGCCCTTGTTGGAGGCGAACTCGTTTGAAAGCTTCACATCTATCTCCGTAGACACCGTCTTTCCCTTGGATTTTCCGGAGCCTGACGGCTTTTTCTGGCTCTGCTGCCTTATAAGGTCGGCAATCTTGCGGTTCAGGGATTCTATCTGGCGGTTCTTTTCCCTGAGCTGTTTTTCGTACTGCTTGCGGTCTTTCTGCAGACGGTCCTGCATATTGGCACTTTCGGATTCCTCGTCCTTGAGGCGGGAGCGCTCCTTCACTATCTGGCCCCTTACCTGGTCCGACTCTTCCTTCAGGGACTCCAGGCGGGCCTTGCGGGTCTCCAGTGCGGCCGAAGCCTCCTGAATCTTTGCCGCCTGTGAATTCATCTGGGAAGAAAGGCTCCTGAAATACCCCAGCCGGCGGAAAGCCTGGCCCACGGACTGGCTGGAAAGGACGTACATGTACCACGTGCGGCTGTCCCTGTTCTTGTAGGCCCCGCGGACCAGTTTTGCGTAGTACGCGGAAAGGGTGTCGTAGCGGTCCTGGAGGGCGGCAATCTCTCCGCTGCAGATGCTTATGGAATCTCCAAGCACCTTGAGCGTGCGGTCACACTCCTCTATGAGCTGTTCCCTCTTTGCAATCTTGCTCCTCACAAGTGTAAGGTTGGAGAGGACTTTCTCGCTGGAGCGGGAGTTCTCCGCCAGCTTGCGGTTAATGAGCTCAATGTCCTTCTGCAGCTTTGCCCTCTCGCTTTCCAGGTTCTTCCGGGTATTCTTCTGGGCAAAAGCCGCCGTCCCGGCCAGAAGGGCCAGGACCGCCAGAATCATATGAAGCCTTCTGGTCATTTCCTGGCTTTTGCCTGATTACGGTAAATCTTTGCCATATCCACCTCTCCAAGGGCTTCCAGCACGGTGGCATAATGCTCCAGGATTACGGCGCTGTCTTTCCCGCCATAGAGCATGGCGTGCTTGAAGAAGGGCTTAGCCTCAAGGTCTTTGCCCTGCAGATGCAGGATCCAGCCAAAGGTGTCAAGGTAGGTGGCGTTGTCCGGCTCTGCCTCTACCGTTTTTTTGGACATGTTGTATGCCTTCTTGAGTTTTTTCTTCTCAACGGAAAGGTAATAGGCATAATTGTTAAGGACCGGGGCATAGTCCGGATTTATTTTCAGGGCCTTTTCATATGCCTTGTAGGCCTCCTTGGAATTGCCTTTTTCGTGATATGCGTCACCTATGGAAGACCAGGCGGAAAGGCACAGGTCCTTGTCCTTGGGGTAATTCATCAGGATATACCTGCAGTTCCCTATTATGGCATCGTAATCCTTGAGATTGTAGTTTGCTATGTTGGCATACTCCAGGAAGGCCATCTCATGGAAACGGTTGAACGCATCCACGGCCATCTCTTTCAGGGACGGCCAGTTCTGCTGAAGACCCAGGTACTGGATGGCGGTGGCCGTGAGGGACTTGCTTTCGGGATAAAGCTCTGCGGCCGATATGAACCATAGTCCGGCGGCTTCCTGGCGGCCCGTGGTATAGAAATAGGTGCCCGTCTCCGAAAGGACGGTGCTGTCCTGGGGATGCACCCTTACCGCCGTCATTGCCAGGGAATCAAACCCTGCGCGGTGTATCTGCTGGATCTTGGGGTCGATGGTCCGGACCATGTTCCTGAGGTAAAGCCCCTTGGACGCCGCCGGGACATCGGCCGACGAGAAGAAACCCTGCATTATACGGAAGTATTCCGGATAATTGCGCGCCCGCCTGTAAACTTCCGACATTCCCAGCGTTGCAGGCATGTAGCTGCTGTCCAGCTCCAGGGCCTCCGTGTAGCGGGAGCGGGCAAGGGAATCGGAATAATCGGCAAGGTAGTAGTCGCCGGCGATGGACAGGATCATGGGCGAAGAGTACTCCCGGTTGAACTTCTCCACGGCGTCGATGGCATCCTGGTGCCGTCCCATCTGGGTATAGATGTCGTACCGCGTGCGGACGGCGTCCTCGGATGTGCCCCTGAGGCGCTCGATCTCGTCCAGGGAGGACAGTGCCTTGTCGAAACTGCGGGTACGGAGGTAAATGTCCAGGAGCTCGTAGTTTATCTGGCTCCTCTCCGGGAAGTCCCTGACGATGGATTCGTACGCGGAGGTTCCTTCATCGGCCTTTCCCTGCGAGAACAGGAGGCGGGCGAGGGTCCTGCGGTACCAGAAGTTCTTTCCGTCCAGCCCGGAGGCTTTCCTGAGACACTCCTCTGCGCGGTCCAGATGCCCCTGGGCATAGTGGGACATACCCATGTAGTACCAGACCGCATCGTTTGAGGGGTCTGCCTGGGACAGGGTGGTGAGGATGCGCAGTGCACGCGTATACTCACCTGCAGAATATAGAGAAACGGCATCCACATAATTGCCGGTCACGTTTTGGGCAAATGCGCCCACAGACAGGCATAACGCCACAAACGCCGATACCAGAATTCCTTTCATAATTGCAAAAGTAAGTCTTTTTTTGCTAAATTTGTAATGCTTATACACAAATTCCGAGCCTCCTTGAAACGTTTTGGGATAAAATTGCATCTTAATACTTGGGCACGGGTGGAAGATCCCCCCGCGGGGGCGTCGTCCCTCGAGCGCCTGGTACCTGCGTGCAGGGACGGAGACCGCAAGGCACAGAAGCGTCTTTTCGACGCCCTGTCGCCCAAAATGATGGCGGTCTGCCTTCGCTACATGGGCAACAGGGAAGACGCAGAGGACGTACTCCAGGAAGGTTTCGTGACCGTGTTCACAAAAATAGACAGCTATACGGGGACTGGTTCCTTTGAAGGCTGGGCAAGAAAGATCTTTGTCAATACTGCACTCATGCACCTGAGAAAAACTGACGCCCTGGGGCTCAGTGACGATATCGACGAGGCCAGGTCCCTCTTCACGGAGGAAGCCACCCCGGTAGAGAGAATCGGCTACAAGGAACTCCTCCGGCTCATTGCCGCACTGCCGGCAGACGCCAGGACGGTATTCAACCTATATGTAGTTGAAGGGTACTCGCACAAGGACATAGCAGAGCAGCTTGGGTGCACGGAAGCCACCTCCCGTTCCAAACTTCAGAGAGCGAGGGTAAGGCTGCAGGAAATGATAAGACAATTAAGATGAAAGAGAAAGATTTTGACATATCCGTAAGGAACATTCTTGAAGGCGCGGAAGTACCCGTGTCCGGAAAGGTTTGGAAGGGCGTTGCCGCCTCTTTGGCGCCCCGCCACTTCGCGTTACCTTTCTGGGCATACGCACTTTCCGGCGTGGCGGCGGCAGCCGCCATAGCCCTGGGCGTATTCCTGTTCCGTCCCAATAATACGGGTAATATGTATCAGGGCGCCATTGCACTGGCCCCTTCGGAGATAAATGTGAATCTGACAGACGCCACTGTAGCAGTTCCAATCCAGAAGCAGATTGCACGCTCTTCAAACGTGGGCCGTACCGCCAGCCTTGAGGAGCCCATGGCCATAGAGGCCCAGGAAGCACCCGAAGTTGCGGACGGCGGCACAATAGTCAAGGAAGTTCCTTCCCCAGTAAAGGCCGGCACCCCCAAGGCAGCAGTCTCTGAGGACAACGCCGTTTTCAACCGTCTGGCTTTCCAGGAAACCAAGTCACGCAGGCCCAGGCTGGGCATGGGTGCATCGGCAGACATCCAGAGCAACAGCCGCGGATCGTTCTCCCGCCCCGGCGTCTTTGCCCCCCGCCGCATGGCTCCGGACCCGGACGAACCCGGCATATACAACGCATATCCGGAAGTTGCCTTCGGCCTTCCCTTCTCCGTGGGCATTAGCGCAACATACGGCGTTTCGGAAAAGATATCCTTCGGCGTAGGACTCAGGTACACACGCCTTACACGCACCTTCGTGGCAGACTACTACGATTCCGTTGACGGCGTCGCCCTGTTCCCTTACCTCCAGACAGACATAGACAATTATCAGCATTGGCTTGGAGTTCCCGTAAACATGTACGTAGACGTGCTCAGCAGCAGGTACTGGCATTTCCATACCTTCGTTGGCGGCACGGCGGAATTCCTCCTGAACAACGACTTCCTGGTGCATGCGTCACCTAAAGATATCCATTATCAAGAAAGCAGCGGCTATCCTCCCCAGTTCTCACTGGGAGCCGGCGTAGGCATAGAGTTCATGGTTATGGACAACGTGGGCCTGTATTTCGACCCCAGCCTCCGCTACTACTTCGGCACGCAGAATCAGCCGCGCTCCATCCGCACCGTGCAACCTTTCCGCATGGACGTGGAAGCAGGTCTGCGCATGTATTTCGGGAAGTAGCCAAACCAACACCCAATATTCACCCTTCTGCCATACCGGCGGGAGGGTTTTTTGTGATACCACGGGGGTGGGACAAAACTTTTTTACGTTTTGCTGTCATCGGTGGAATTATTCGGGAAAAATTATACGATTCCACCGATTTGGTCCGGAGAAAATGCATAGCTTGCGAAAAAAACTGCAAAGCTTATGCTGGTATATGTTCATGGCGCAAAATGCATGGGAATCAAAGCCGTTCCGGTAACTATAGAGGTAGATATTACCCTGGGTATAGGAATCCATCTGGTAGGGCTGGCGGACGCGGCCGTAAAGGAAAGTCTCCTCAGGACGGTAACAGCCCTTCAAGCCATGGGATTTCACATTCCCGGGAAAAAAATCATAATAAACCTGGCACCCGCCGACATGCATAAACAGGGCAGCGGGTACGACCTGGCCATAGCCCTTGGCATCATTGCGGCATCGTCCCAGAGGTTTCTGCCGGGGTTGGAGAAGTATATTATAATGGGGGAGCTGGGGCTGGACGGGAGCGTCCGGGCAGTGAGCGGGACCCTTCCCATGGTGGAACTGGCCATGGAAAAGGGGTTCCTGGGGTGCATCCTGCCGGAGGAATCGGCCTTGGAAGCATCGGACTATGCTGGCACGCAGGTGTTCGGGGTACGGACACTGGACGATGTCCTGCGCATCCTGGAGGAAAGGGACCTGTCGGACGATCTTCTGATATGGAATACGGAGGCATTCCGGAAGGCGCTTGAAGAGGAACCGCAGCAACAACGGCCATACATGGATTTTGCCGATATAATTGGCCAGGACGGCGCCAAAAGGGGTGTGGAAATTGCCTGCGCTGGAAGCCACAACGTACTTCTGGTCGGTGCTCCGGGCTCCGGAAAGAGTTCCATCGCAAAGGCCCTGGCCGGGATTCTGCCGCCCATGAGCCTGGAGGAAAGCGCCATAACTTCAAAGATATACTCCGTTGCCGGAAGGAGCGCAGGAGGGCTTGGACTGGTGAGGCGGAGGCCCTTCCGCGCACCACACATATCGGCTTCAAAGATTGCCATCCTAGGGGGCGGGACGGGAGAGAACATTATGCCCGGGGAAGTTTCACTGGCTTCGAACGGAGTGCTCTTCCTTGACGAATTCGTCGAGGCGCCAAAATCTACTCTGGAGGCCCTCAGGGGCCCTTTGGAGGACCACAAGGTAACCATTTCCCGCCTTAAGGCAAAGATAGAGTATCCGGCATCGTTCATGCTGGTGGCGGCGGCAAACCCCTGCCCCTGCGGATACTGGGGCGAAGGAGACCGCTGCACCTGCACAGTGGGCAAAAGAATGGCCTATCTTGGACGGCTTTCGGGGCCGATAATGGATAGGATAGACATTCAGCTCTGGGTCCATCCCGTTGATACCCAGTCACTTGTAAGAGGAGGAAAGGCAGAGCCTTCGGAGGCGGTGGCAAAAAGGGTGGCTGCGGCAAGGGAAATACAGATGAGGCGGTTCCAGGACTGCGGCATATTCACGAATGCGGAAATGAGCTCCAGGGAACTGGACCGCTTCTGCCCCCTGGACGAAAACTGCAAGACCCTTCTGGAGGGAATCATAGACCGCCTTGGGCTTTCTGCACGTGCTTACACGCGAATCATTAAGATAGCCCGGACCATAGCGGACCTGGAGGGGGCGGAAAACATAAAGCCGGCGCACCTGTCGGAGGCCGCCAGCTACAGATTCCTGGACCGAAGAAACATTCCGGACCTATGACAGCGAGAACAGCGCGGAGCCGCTCCCGGACATGGCGGCATATACTGCCCCCTTACGGTAAAGGGACTCTTTCAGGCCTGCAAGGACGGGATACTTCTGAAAGACGGTTTTTTCAAAGTCGTTCACAAGGTCCTGCTTCCAGGTGGACGGATCCTGCAGGAGAACCTCCCTGAGGGGCTTTGCAGGCGCGGCCGGGACTATTCCCCGGTAGGCATCGGCCGTTGAGACCGACACCCCTTCCGGGACCGTTACCTCTACCTTGAAACGGGAAAGGTCAATGTCAAATGGCTCCAGGACCTCTCCGCGGCCGGTTCCCAGCATGGGGCGGTTGTACACGAAGAAGGCGCAGTCGCTGCCAAGAAGGGCGGCTTTCCGGGCAAGGGCATCGTCGGAAAGGCCAAGACCGGCCAGTTCCGATATCATCCTGAGGGCAAAGGCGGCATCGGCGCTTCCTCCGCCAAGGCCGGCGCCCACGGGGGATGTCTTTTCCAGGAAAATCTTCATGGGCGGGAGCTTGAATTCTTCGGCCAGAAGGAAGTAGGCCTTTGCCGTAAGGTCCTTCAGGGGGTCCCAGTCCACGCCCCCGCGGCGGGCTATGGTAATCATGAGCTTCCCGTCCGGGGAAACCGCCTGCACCACGGGAAGGCCTTCGAACCCTGCCACGGTGCGGGAATAATCCGCTCCCTCCACTATCTCAAGGGTGTCGTGGATGCCCATATACGGGACAAACAGCGTTTCCAGGTTGTGGTAGCCATCCGGCCTTTTGGAGAGCACGTTGAGCCCCAGGTTCAGTTTTACGTTAGGATACGTTATCATATATGCAAAGCTACAAAAAAACATTGACAATAATAGCCGCCGTGCTGCTTGCGGCCTGTCAAAAGCCGCTGTTTCCAGGAGGGCCGCGATACCTGAGGGAGCCGGGAAGCACCGCACGCGGGGTAAGGGACAGTGTAACAAGGCCGGAAGAAGTACACGGTAAAAAGCTATATATCACAGCATTGAGCGGCAGCGAAGCCGTCCTTTATGCCGATGGTGAAGCAATAGCCCGCGCACCGGCGGACAACGACCCGGAAAGGCACCGGGCAAGGCAGGGACACCTGTGGACAGACCGGATAGAGGGCAAGGAAACCGTCATTTTCAAGGACGGAGAAGAATTATTCCGATTCCCCGGAGAGGAGCTTCTCAGGGGCTTTTTCATAAAGGACGGCAAGGTCCACACCCTTGGCCAGAGACCGGGGAACGGCGGTATCTGTTACCGCATAGACGGCAGGGAGGTCTTCTCCGCCCCGGCAGGAAGAATCGTCGGCTCCGCCAGCAGCCCCCACTGGGACGCCGGCGCCTTCAGTGCCGACTCCACCGGCATCTACTACGCCTACGGCATCCCCTTCGTCCACAGCGGCCACACCACCTGGGAGTACCACGTGATGAAGGGGGCTGACACCTTCATCACCATACCTGACGATGCCTCCGGAACGGTCCTGGACCTCAGGGTCTCCGGAGGTAATGTCTACAGTGCGGTGCTCAAGGGAACCTTTCTACTCTTCCTCTGCGGGGACCATGTGCTCTGGTCCTGGAAACTGGATGTAAAAGACATCCTGTCCGGAGTGAGGATTATCCCGCTTGACGGCGATATGTGCCTTGAATATACCACCTCCAGGGACCGCTACACAGACCTCTGGCTCATACGGGACGGCCGCCACCAGAGGATGTCTTATTACGGATATACCTCTCCCCATGTTCTCCGCAAGGGTCCCGTAACGGCCGCCTGGACGGAAGCCGGCGGCCATATTCAGGAAATGGTCCTCGGGGGAAAGCGCCTTCCCATAAAGGCCAATCGGTACCATCTGGCCAATCCGCTCTGCCTCAACGCCTTCGACTCCACCTTCACCGCCATCCTCACGGACACCACCGCCACAGACCATCTCCTCCTCACCGACACCCTCTGCACCCCTATCCCCCTCAGCGGCGTGCCTACATCAATAAGAATTGAATAAATCTTGCGAATTGCTATAATTGTTAGAAAAATTACTATCTTTGCAATGAAGTACTCAGAGATACACAGATGAAAAAAGTAACTGCCATTATTGAAACAGGTCCCGATCATACCTTTTCAATTTTTTGCGATGATGATAGTCTGAATTATGGAGTAATTGGTGACGGAAACACTATAGCCGAAGCAAAAAAAGACTTTATGCTTGCTTATCAGGAAGTAAAAGAGTGCATCTTGGATTCCGGAGAGGAGTTTGAGGAAGTAGAGTTCGTGTTCCGTTATGATATTCCTTCCTTCCTTCAAGAATTTGCATATGCCTTTACCCTTGCTGGTTTAGAAAGGATTACAGGCATAAACCAGAAGCAACTGGGGCACTATGTAAGCGGCTACAGGAAACCTTCTGCCAAAACCATCAGAAAGATGGAAGAGGGTATCCATAACTTCAGTGAGCAGCTGAGCATGATTCATTTTGCAGGCGTATGAAACACAGTATTGAGATACAAAGCCTTGCGGAGATTGACAAGGCGGCAAAGGAGTTCCTGAAGGAGATTGGGGACAATACTCTGGTGGCGTTCTATGCGCCAATGGGGGCGGGGAAAACCACTTTCACGACGGCCGTCTGCAAGGCGCTGGGCGTGGAGGAAGACGCTATTAGTTCCCCTACGTTTGCCATAGTGAACGAATACCGCGGCCACGGCGGACTGCCCATATTCCACTTTGACTTCTATAGGATTGAACGCCCGGAGGAGGCCCTTGACATAGGCCTTTATGACTATCTGGACTCCGGCTGCCTTTGCCTCATGGAGTGGCCTGAAAACATCGAAGGGCTTCTTCCTGAAGAAACCCTCCGCGTAAAGATAAGTGTCCTGGACAATGGGTCCCGGGTGCTTGAGTGGGAAGACTAGAGCTTTGACTCTATCACCGCAAGGTGGGTGTTTAAGTTGCTCTTGAGGCGGTCTATGGCGGCGTCGAAGGAGAGATTCTCGTCGCCGTTGATGATGCTGCCGCCGTTCATGCTCCTGTCATCGGCAGGGTTCCACATTGCAAAGTTCAGTTTTGCCGACTCCTTGAGGAGGGTACGGCACTCTTCCATGTAGTCCGGGATGGTCTGAAGCTGAGGCTTGAGCTCCAGGAAGCGTTCCTTTACCCTTGCCTTGAAAGCGGGGTCCTGGAACAGGCGGTCGTACCAAATGGCATGGCCGTTTACAAGGCCGTTGGCCCCGTTTGATGTATAGAATGAAAGAACTCCCAAATCAAAGTCCCAGCAGGGACCCGCAGTGATCTTCCCGTTCACGTCCTTGTGGAAATAAACACTGCCGGGATTGCCAAGCTCGTGGTTGCACATGACCTCGTACACTATCCAGTAATCTATGTACGAATCCACGTCCAGATACTTTGCATAGCCGTTCTGGGGGTCTGTGAAACCTGAGCCGTAAAGGACGTTGGAAGCCTCCGAGATTACGCTCTTGGCGCGGGAAATCTGCTCCGCCGTGATATCGTCCTCGTCCGGGTATTTGACGGCAAAGGGGATATCGTGGTCTTTCCACTGGACGGGGTTGTCGTAGTGGAAATCAAGCTCGTACAGAAGACCGTCCGTCTCGGAGATGTTCACCCTGTTCTTGTCTACCCTCACCTGCTCTATGAGAAGGTATGAGCCCTTGTGCTTTCCGTTAAGAATAAGTTCTACCGGCACGCAGCGGGGTGTCCAGGCAAGACCGGTCATCATGGACGATACCTTCATGGAGACAAGGTTACGCATGAGCGTACGGTCCATGAAGTTTGCAAGCAGAATCCAGCGCTTGTGCTTTGGCATGCCAAGAACGCTCTGGCGGCTGTCAAATGCAATAAGGTAAGGCTTCTTTGGCCACTCCCAGGTGGTGTTTCCGCGTCCCTTAACGCGGGCCGGAGCCGGAGCAAAATCCTGATACCCGCCAAATCCCTTGATGCCAACCGTTGCTGTCACATAGGTATCCTTTGACTTGATATCCACACCGCCTGCGGTATCTATGTACACTACAGGAAGACCGGTACGTATGCCCAGAGTGGGGTCTTTGGCCGATGAGATACGGATTCTGTCGGACTGGACGAACGAACTGCCTCCCGTCTTTATTACAAGCACGGCATAAAGGTCATACGGCTCTCCTAGTGACGTATCTTCAATTATTGCCTCATAGTTTCCCTGAACACCACCAGGAACCACCTCCTTGAGACGGAACGTCTCCGGAGAAGAACCGCTTGTGAGCGTTATTGCCACCTGTCCATCCGGGCTGTTGCAGGAATAGTTGAACGAGTATGACGGATCCTGTACGCTGAAAGGAAGTCTGGCCTCACCGCCGGGGGTAAGTTGGAGTTCGCTTACAGAAATCTGGACTGTCTTGAGTACCGGCTTGGCATCCGGGGTTTCTACGGGTTCGCTGACAGAGCATGCCGTCAGCAGCGCCAGGACAAACGGAGTCAGATATTTCAGGGCCTTTTTCATTGTGTAATTATGGCACTATTTTACCTTGAATGCTACCGGATCGCCGGAAATGCTGTCCCCTGCAACCCAGAGCTGGAACTCGCCGGGCTCCACCTTCTTTACCATGTCAAATCCATAGAAGGCAAGCTCCTGAACGGGAATGGAAACATTTATCTGGCGGCTTTCGCCGGCCTTGAGGAATACCCTTTCAAAATGCTTGAGTTCCTTTACGGGACGGGTGACGGAGCCTACGAGATCCCTTACATATACCTGGACCACTTCTTCACCGTCTTTAGTACCGCTATTGGAAAGAGTGAATGAAACTTGGATGGTATCGTCTTTCCCATATTCCGCTTTATCCGTGGCAATGCCTGAATAGCTGAAGCTGGTGTAGCTGAGTCCGTAGCCGAAGGGGAACAACGGGTATGCGCCGTAGTCAAGGTAATAAGAGGTGTTGCCAAGGGATGTCTGGCCTGCCTCCAGCGGAATATCGTCTATGAGGGTCTGTCCGGTATAGGGACGGCCGGTCATGTTGTGGCTGTAGTAGAGCGGCGCCTGGCCTACGGTCCTCAGGAAGGTAATAGGCGTACGGCCGGAGGGGTTCACGTCGCCGAAGATTACGTTAGCCAGAGCCGGACCGCCCATTGTTCCTGGATGGAAGCTATAGAGCACTGCGTTGCAGTTGGGGAGATCTCTTTCGATGGTGAGCGGCCGGCCGGCCATTACTGTTGCCACAACGGGTTTTCCGGTGGTCTTGAGAGCCGCCAGGAGGTCGCTCTGCGAGCCCTGGAGGTTAAGGTCTGCAAGGGAATGGGCTTCTCCGGAGAGGATTGCTTCCTCTCCAAGGAATACGAGGACCACGTCTGCCTTTCGTGCCGCGGCAATTACGTCGGCAAAACCCTGGCGCTTTTCGCGGCTGAAGCTGAGGCCGGGCACATAGTCCACCTTGCCCGGGAAACGGTCCCTGAGGGCCTGAAGCGGCGTTACCGTGTGCTGCTTCTCACCGTCGAAGGCCCAGGTTCCAAGCTGGTCGTGCGGGGCGTCGGCCATGGGACCGGTTACAAGGATGCGCCTGCCGGGAGCAAGGGGAAGGATGCCGTCGTTCTTGAGAAGGATTGCCGACTGCTCCGCGCTCTTCTGCGCCGCGGCAAGGTGCTCCGGGGCATACTGCACGGCGGCTGCAGCCTCAACGTCTATGTAAGGATTCTCAAATAGGCCAAGGAGAATCTTTACCCTCAGGATGTTCCTTACTGCGTTGTCTATTGTGGAAACTTTTACGTCTCCGCTTTTGACAAGCTCTTCAAGGTGGGAAAGGAAGCCGTAGGTCATCATGTCCATGTCCACTCCGGCGTTCGCCGCCTTTGCGGCAACGTCCTTGCGGTCTGTGCCGAAGCCGTGGTTTATCATTTCTCCCATGGAGTTCCAGTCCGTGACCACAAGGCCGTCAAAGCCCCATTCGCCGCGGAGGACGTCCTTTACAACGAAGGTGTTTCCGGTGGAGGGAACGCCGTCGTTGTCGTTGAAGGAAGTCATCAGGGTCATGGCTCCAGCCTTTACCGCAGCCTCGAAGGGCGGCAGGTAGACGTTACGGAGCTGGCGCTCTGTAAGGTATGTGCTGTTGTAGTCGCGTCCGCCCTCGCCGGCGCCGTATCCCACGAAATGCTTGATACAGGCGGCCATGGAGGTGGAG
>JAEEGK010002367.1_pt1 | contig 47245 bp, 28 predicted proteins | sample 8958771 | NCBI WGS metagenome assembly JAEEGK01 (sample SAMN16246547, study PRJNA631951) | gut metagenome | biome: gut microbiome; feature: rumen; material: SC-attached | host: Bos | place: Iran: Karaj | collected 2018-10 | reverse complement strand
CCCAATCCCCAATCCCCAATCCCCAATCCCCAATCCCCAATCCCCAATACTTTCAACAGAATTTTTAAATTTTTTTAAATTTTTTAAAAATTTTTACATTTTTTAAATCATTATTTTTGGTTTTTTCATTATTTTTATTTTTTAATTAAAAAATATTTAGTAGTTTATATATTTAGTAATTTATATATTTTTAAATGGAAAACAGTCTAATGTTAATTTTGAATTTTATAGTCATTTCATATGCATTAATTTTATTTATTTATGGAAAATATTACAAAAATAAAGAATACTTAAATTTTAAAAATTATTTACATATTGATCAGGTAAAAGGATTATATAGAAGTGATTCTGCAATTGAAAGTCAAAAATATATGAGTCATAAAGAAAGTATTAATCAGATGGAAAGTCTAATATAAATAAAAAGAGAAATTATGAATAAATTTAATTTAAATCAAGTTTATTTTTTTTTAAAAATATCATATATTATATATTATTCAAAATAAATTATAGATAATATTATATTATTATAAGAAGATCCTTTTTTTGTGCATTTTCTTTTTCTTCTTATAATAATCATTTATCTTAATCAAATTGTGGAATTTCATCTTTTTTTAAAATATTATTATCAATATTTTCATTATTTTTATAAGAAATTTCTAAACACTGGCAATTTCTATTATTTTATGTATATTGACCGATTTCATCAGTATTAACCATTCTTTTTGATTTTTTAGAATATTTTTCTATTTATTTCAATGTTATTGATTCTTAACCAGTCTTATCAATATTTCAATGACCAATATTTTCTATTAATCTGTTATGTTTTCATATCATTCATTATGTATTTAAGAAAATATTATAAATACTATTAAAAATTGTTATATATTATTGTTAAATATTGTTATATATTGGAAATTATTATTATCAGTTAATCTTTAATGGTATAAAAATAATATATTCAAAATTTAATCTTAAACTTTGTTCCTATTTATGTACTTTTTATTTTTTCATCAAAAGAAAAACAGAATAATTACCTCATAAAAAATTATTTTCCAACTTCTTTATTTTTAAGAAGTTTAATTTTATTTAAACATTAACAAAGGAAAAAACAGTATTTTTCATATTTATAAAAAATTTATTAAAAAAACAAATAAATCAAAAACTCAAATTAACTGAAAAGAAATTAATTAAAAACACAATAAAAAATAATATACCAAATTAATTAAAAAACAATCAAAAAAACAATAAAAAAAAATGAATTCTGAATTAAACAATACATTTAGTTATCCATATGCAAAACCTATTACATATCTTCCTCCATTAAATGCTCCAAATTTTACATTTAATCCAAATAATAATAATGATAATAATAAAATTCCAAATTATAATAATTCATATAATGTAACAGTAAATCCAATATATTCTCAACCTTTAAATTTAAATCCTTCAGCAACAAATCCAAGTTTAACAGTAGCTCCTCCAATTCCTAGTTATTATAAACAAAATATTAATGCAGGAAATTATTATAATCATTTACCTAATATTGCTAAAGGAAATTTAAATTATTCTACTCCTGAACTCTTAGCAAAATCATTTAGTAATAATTTAATTAAATTAAAAGATTTAGAAGATAAAATTGCTAAAAATAAAATTCCAGAAGAAAATTTACCTCCTTTATCAGAAAATAGAAAAAATGAATTGAAAAAAGAATTAAAAGAAAATGCAAATTATAAAATAACAAGTGATGAAAATCCAAATTTAAAAAATAATCTTGATGAAATAAAAAAAGTAAAACAAAATAATTTGCCTCCAGATTTTGTATATGAACAAGAAATAAAAGAGCAAAAAAATAAAGAATTAATGTCAAAAAAAGGAATAGAAGCTTTCAATGATAAACTTTCACATAATTTAAATGAATATTCAGATATGATAACAAATCAAATAAAAGATGATAATGATAAAAATGCACAATTTTATAATATGATAAGAAAAACTTTAGAAGATGTTAGAAATGATATAAGTAAACAAATAGATGATTTTACTAATGTTAATGCAAATGCAATGTCTGATATAAGGAAAATTATGGTTCATTTACCTCCAAGTAAATCAAGAATGAAATTCTTAGCTAAAAGATTACTTCCTGATAAAAAAATGGATGAAGAAGAAGAAGAAGAAGAAAGAAGAAAAAAAAATAATGATGAAGTATTAAAAACTGCTAAAAGAATGAGTATTATGTTAGGAGATAATGCTAATTTAGAAAAACAAAGGAATTTAATGGAACAAGCTATTCAAAAAATTTCCACTGAAAACAAAATAAAAGAAAAAGGTTTTAATGGTGTTGAGTTAGATTTATGGGAAAAAAAAAGAGTTTATGATAATAAATTAAAAGTTAAAGTTGATGGGAGTTTTAGTTTATATGACCCTAATAATTTAGAAATGAAACCAATTAATAAATTTAGGAAATATGTTTATGTTGTTATTGCTGCTAGAAGAATATTAAATGTTCAATATATGGTTTATAAAACTTTAAAGTTTAATTCTGTTTCTTATTTTTTAACCTATTATGAAGATATGGATATTATTCTTAAAAAAAATATATATTATGCTATTGTTGAACCTTTTAATGAAATAACAACTAATAAAACTCTAGATTTAAATGTTGTTATTGAAAGAGATGTTGATCAACATCAAATTTATATTGATTTACAAGATTATTTAAAAAGAATTATTAAAGGTTTACAAACTAAATTTTTTCAAGGAATAAGTGATAGTATGTTAAAATATTTATCTTTATTTATTTCTAATTATTCTTATATACCAAGTGATTTTTTTACTTTATTTGAATTAGTTAGATTTAAAACAACTGAAACAGGAGAATTTATTGATTTAAATAAAAGTGAAAGAATTATGATTTTAGGTTTTTATATTATAATAAAAATTCTTTTAAGAAATTTATTTCTTGAAATGATTTTCACTCAAAATAATATATCAATGTTAAATAAGAGAATAAAATTAAATATTAAAATGGTTGTTAGTGTCTTATTTCGTGGTTTAATAAAATATTTTAGAAAAGAATGTGTAACAAGAAGAAATTTAGAAGATTTAGATCGTATAGTTGATAAAGATAATTTTTTTAAAATATGTTATGGAAAAAAAGAATTTCACGTGTCTCAATTATTATCTCCCAAAAGATATTATTTAAAAGAAGCATATACAGATAAAGAAGTAGGAAGAAAAAAAAGAATAAGTGAAAGAGTAGAAGTAGAAGTTGATCCAGATAATATATATTCAAGTAGAAAACCTCGTCAAACTCAAAGAATAAAAAATAAATCTAGAATAAAGAAAAATAAAAAAGCTAAAAAATTTAGAGAAGAAGAAGAAGAAGAAAGTGAAGATGAAGATAATTATAGGAAAAAAAGTAAAAGTAAAAGTAAAAGCAAAAGTAAAAAAAAAAAATCTAAAAAAAACAAATTTAGTGATGATGAATCTTCTGAACCTAGAGCTCCAAAAAATGAAAGTTCTTCTGATGAAACACCTCAAAAACCTATTAGAAGAAAATCTAAGAGAAAAAAAACTAATTTAAAACAAAGTAATCAAAATGAATATTATAAAAATAAACAAAATCCAAAAAATATAAAAGATTTAGATAGTGATGAATATAACAATTTTGATCAAAAAAGTTTTAGAACTAATTCTTTAGAAGCAAAAAGAATTAAGAAGAAAGCCAGTAAAAAAGAAAAAATTGAAGAAATTCAAAGTTTAAAAGAAAAAAAAAGAAAACAAAAAAAAAGAGATAATAAAAGAAAAGGAAATTATGAAAGTGATTATAATGATGATGAAATAGAAAGTGATTATCCAAGATTAAAAACAAAAAGATCAAAATCAAAAAGTAAAAGTAAAAGTAAAAAAAAAATTCAAAAAGAAAAAGAAAAAGCAAAAATAAGAGAATTATTTGAAGAAGAAAGACCAAGAGTAAGAAAAAGAGTAAATCCAAATAATAATTTAAATATAATTAATTATCAACAAATATTAAATAATAGACCAAAAAGAAAATCTCTTCCAAATTTAGAAAAACATTTAATTAATGAAAAAAGAGGAAGATTTGCTATTAGAGATTATACTAAAGATAATATAGAAAATATGAGATATATAATTGAAAATATGCAAACTTATGGTGATGATATTGATCCTAATGATGTTATGATTTTAGATAATGTTCTTTATGAAGATGAACAACTTGAAATATATTATTTATGGGCTGAAGAAAATAAATTTGATCCTATTAATGATATTAAAGATTTACTTGAAAAATTACTGATGATGATTCAACAAAATTTCAATAGAGATGATATTAAAATTAAAATTTAAATTATATGCTAATTATTTTATTATTAATTAATAATATTATTTTATATATATATAAAATATTTAAATATATTTTTTAATAAAATTTATCGCATGTATAAAATATATTTTATTGAATTCAATAAAAAATTAAAGTAAATAAGAAAGAAAGATAAAAATAGATATTCAACAAAAAAATGAATTAAAATTTAATTAACAAATGAAATTTAGTTATATAAAAATGTTACTAAAAAATTAAACAATAAATCATTTATTAAATAAAATAAATAATGGGAATAAATTGTATTTCATGTATAAATGGAAGGTCAATAAAGTCAGAAATTCCTGTTGAAGTTTCAAAATATACAAAATTCATAAAACAAATAATAAAAATTCAAACAATAATCCGTGGTTTTTTCTCAAGAAAATTGTTCAGAAAACATTTATTAACAAATACAACTCCAAACAAAATAATTTTAAAACCAACAAACAAACCAATATACCAAATAATAAGTAAATCAAGTATAACAGAAACTCAATTAGAATATTTAAATAAAAACTTTTCTCCTTTAAATGACAATATAAAAACAGAAAAAATAAATTTATTATATCCAAACTTTGCTGAATTTTCAGGTGATTGGAATCCAAAAACAAAAGAAAAACATGGTTTAGGAATTCAAATATGGAATGATAAGAGTATTTATTATGGTCAATGGAAGAATAATAAATTAAATGGAAAAGGTAAATTAATAGATCCAATGGGAGACACATATGAAGGTGATTTTGTAAATGATAAATTAGAAGGTTATGGAAGTTATATTCATAAAAAGGGTGCTTCGTATATAGGAAATTGGAAAAATAATTTACAAGAAGGAAAAGGAAAAGAAATTTGGCCTGATAAAACAGAATATGAAGGAGAATATAAAAATGGGAAAAAATGGGGTAAAGGTAAATTAATATTAAGTGATAATTCTTGTTATATTGGTGATTTTTTTAATAATAATATTCATGGTTATGGTAAATTTATTTGGAGTAATTTAAATGAATATAATGGAGAATGGAAAAATAATAAAATGGATGGTGAAGGAGAATTTAAATGGAATGATGGGAAAAAATATAAAGGACATTATTATCATGATCAAAAAAATGGTTATGGAGAATTGTTTTGGCCTAATGGAAAAATATATAAAGGTTATTGGAAACATGGGAAACAAAATGGTGAAGGAGAGTTTTTTGATATTAAAGAAAATAAATGGAAAAAAGGATTTTGGGCTGATGGAAGGAGAGTTAGATGGGAAATTGAAAAATAATATTTTAAAGGTTTTTATATTTTTTTATTTCTTTAGGAGCTAATTGAGTCTTTTTTTATTTTTTGTTTTATTTTTTAGTATAGAGTGGTGCCTTTTATGAAAATTTTGGTTTTTTTCTTAAATTTATTTTTTGGAGCATTTAAAAGGTTTTTTTGATGATTTATTGATTATATTTTATTGAAGCATATTTTTTTATATATATATATATTGATTTTTAAATTGTATTCAGTATTTTGACTAATTTAGATAAATTTTAATTTAAAGTTTTTAATAAAATATTTTTCAATTTTTTCTTTTTTTAAATATATTTTTAATCAATATTATAAATTTATAATTATAAATTTAGGTACTTTTTAATAAAAAATAGTTTTAAAGAAGTTAAAATAAATAAATTAGAAAAAATAAATGAAATTTAATTTCATAATAATTAATTTTTTATTTAAGAATTTAAAAACTCTTCTCTTTCATCAACTAATTCTTTTCCTTTTTCTTTAATTAATTCTTTATATTCATTACTATCTTTCATTTTTAATATAACATTATCATCATTTTGACTAAATGTTAATATTTTTTTTTGTTCCGGATTACTTAAAGATAAATAAGTTCTTGCAATATTCATAGAATTAGCTACTAAAATATCTAAAACATAATCTCTTGTTAAATTAGGAAATTCATTACATAAACCATCTAAAACATTATCAATTGATTTAAAAATAAATTTATCATCTTCATTAATAGTTAATAACTTTTTTTTTTCTTCTTCAGTAAATTGTTGTAAATATTTAAATTTAGAAGTATCTTCATTTGATAGAGTATTAATAACATTTTGATAATTAGTTTGTTTTTTATTTTCATTATATATTTCTTCTAATCCAATATTATCTGTATTTTTCCCAATGAAATTTTTTTTCATTCCAGGTTCATATCTTTTTCTTTTAATTGTAGTAGTTCTTACATTTTTAATTTTAGTAATTTCTCCAGTTATTGGATTATGAAATTCCTGTTCATAAGTTTCTTTCTTTCTAATATCAACTAATATATTTTTAATATATTCTTCAAAATTATCAATATTTCCATTTGAATATTGTTCAGCTGCATAAGCAATTGTTCTTAATTTTATTGGTATATTATCTAAATAATTTTTATTTTGAATTACTATATTTTTAGCTTTTTCAGTATCACATTTAGATAATATTCTCCAATATTTTCTTAAAGTTTCACTTTTATATCCATCAAATATTCTTGATAATGTTTTATATTTTAAAATATCTTCCCAAAACATTTTTGATCTATTTGAAAAAGCAAAATTATAATATAAGTGATTTTGACCTACTTCAAGTAAACTTAAAAAAACATCTGAACTGTGAATTTCAGGTTGTTTACTTAATTTTTCTAAATCAATTGCATGTATAACATTAATATTTGGATTTTTTTGTAATACATAATTATAACTTTCAGCAGTATTTTTATCTTGAATATCTCTTCTTAATTTTTTCTTACCTAATAATTTTTTTTCTTTACTTTTACTAGAATCAATTTTTTTCAAAATTTTTTCTATTTCTTGTCTTATATTAGAATTTTGTTCATAAGTAAAATCTCCTTTAATTTTTTTCTTTGTTAAAGTTTGAGTAATATTTTGATTTTCATTTTCTGAAGAAGAAGATTCTTCAATTTCTTCAGGTTCTTCTTTAATTTTCTTAGCAGTTATAATAACTTTAGGAGTATCTTTTGTTTTTTTATTACTTGATCTTACTTTTTTTGGTGTTGATTCTTTTTTTGTTTCTTTTTCTTTTTTTCCACTTTTTGAACGAGACCTTTCTAATTTTCTTTCTTTTTTTAAACTTTTTTCTTCTATGACTTTTTTAGAAGAACTTTTTTCTATTTTAATTTTTTTTTTTTCTTTTTGCTCTTTTTTAATAGATAAATCTTTTGTTTTTTTTAGTTTTTTTAAAGGTTCTTCTTCAATTGGTTTTATATTTGTTTTTTCTTGTTTAATAATAATTTTTTGAGGGGATTTTTTACTGGAAGATTTAGTTAATCTTTCTTTTGATTTTTTATTTGATTGTTGAAGACTTTTAGCTTTTGATCTTAAAGATATCCTTTTTTCCCCTTCTTTTCTTTTTGGAGTTTTAATTTCTTTTTTTTCTGGTTTTTTCTTTTGCTCAATTAATTTTTTTTCTTTTGATTTCATTTGCTCTCTTTTTATTTTTGATTGTGATACTTCTTTTTTTTTATCTTTTGATTTTACTGATTGAGAACGAGGTTTATTTTTCTTAGGAGGCATAAATTTTTATTTATTATTTCATATCGTGATTGGATTATTTTTTTATATTAAAAAAATATTACAAATTTGAATGAGAGGGAAATTATTTTATTATTTAAATGAATTTTGATTTTTAGTTTTATTATTGTTTATATTAAATTTTTTAGTCTTTCTTGTTAAAAAGGATATATTTGTTTTTTCACTGTTTTGATTTAACATAAAATCAGTGAAAGCTATTTTTTATGTAATAGATGTAAAAAATTATTTAAAAAGGGTTAAAATATATTTTATTTTTTTATGAAAAAATATTAATTAATTAAAATTTAATAATTATTTCTATTTGAGAAAATTTAAATTTTAAATTTTAATCATAATATCATTGATTCTTATAAACAAAAAAATATTTTCTAAAAAATAAAATATAAAATTTAAATAAAAATTTTATAAATCCTAAATAAAACAATATAAATTAAAAACAAAAAAACACTAAATAATAATAAAAATATACTAAAAAATAAAAGAATGGTGGAAACGTTCCGTGAATTCCCTCGTGGATATGTATATTTTGAAAAGCAATCAGATGATAGATTATGTGGAATGCATTGTATAAATTCTTTACTTCAAGGTCCATTTTTTGATTTAGTATCTTTAAGTGAAATTGGTCAATATCTAGATAAAGAAGAACAAATATTATTAGGAAATCAAAATCCAAATTATAATAATGTTGATTTAAGTGGTAATTATAATATACAAGTTTTAACACAAGCTTTAAATAATTTTGGTTGTGAAGTTATTGGTTTAAAAACTAATGAAGCAATTTCACTTTTAGAAAAAAATACTAATTTTGAAGCTTTAATATTTAACTCTTCTAATCATTGGTTTTCAATTAGAAAAATAGATGGAATTTGGTTTAATTTAAATTCTACTAATTCTTTTCCTGGACCTGAAATAATTAGTGATTTTTATTTAGAAGCTTTTATTAAAGGTGCTGAAGATATTGGTTATACTAATTTTTTAGTTAAAAATTTACCTAGATTACCATTTATTGATAGTGAAACTTATCAAAATTTACAATCACATCAAAAGCTTGTTTCTTATGAAGACATTATTAAAGCTAAAAATTTAAAAATTGAAAATAGAAAAAAAAGAGAAGAAGAAGAAAATAGAAAAAAAAGAGAAGAAGAAGAAAATAAAAAATTTAAACCTTTTTCAGGTTCGGGTTATACAGTTGATCCATATTCAAATTATGAACATTTAAATATTGAAGGTTTTGATGATGATGAAATGAAACAAGCTTATCAATTAAGTTTAATTGAATATAGTGAACAATTAAAAAAAGAAATTCCTCCTGAACCTGAAAAAGGTTATTCTATACATATTAATTATAATGGAAGATATTTTCACAGAATATTTTCTGGAGATAATAAAATTGGAGATATTATTAAATATGTTAAAAGTGAAATTCCTACTTTCGCTCATGTACAAATTTTTGAAAACTTTCCTGTAAAAATATTTTATGATAATGAAGAAATGAAAATTAAAGATTCAGGGTTAGGTTTTAATCAAATGCTTATGGCAAAAATTATTAATTAAATTATCACAAAATTAAAGTTTTTTATATATTTTTAATATTTAAAAAAATGAGAATTTAATTTTATGCATTTTATTTATATAATAGTTATTATAAATTTACTTCTTTTTTTTTCTAATTTAAAAACCAATTTTCAATGCTTTTAGGACCAATAATATATTATCAAATTAAAGAAAAACTAAATATTATAATTTTGACTGTTTTAATTGAGTACTTTAAAGTTTCTATATTATTATATTTATTTCTGATTTATTATTTTCTCATTATTTATCATCTTTTATATATTTTCTTTTATTATTATTATTTTTTTTTTATTCTTTAATTCTTTCCAAGAATATAATTTATTTTTAATTAAGTTTTAATTTGGAAAAAAATTTATTTAAATATATAATTTTTATAAAAATCTATTATAGATTGTAAGGTAATATTATCTTTTGATGATAACACATTTGTATATTTTTGTTGTAGTTTTTCTAAAACTAATACTGCTTCATCAACATGGGAAATTTTAATTTCTCGTTCTAATTCTAAATTTTCCTTTTTATTTAAATTTATTTCATCGATATTTTTTTTTAAGTTATTTCCTACTTCTTTAATAAATCCTCCAAAAGAATTAAAAGCTTTTGAAAACAAATTATTATCATTTTTTGTAGTATTGTTTTTATTCAAAAGATTATTGTCTAAAGATGTTTTTGTAATTTGATTATTAATATTAGAATTATTATTTCTATTGAATCCAATTCCATTAATAATTTGATTTATATTAAATTTATTGGTTGGAATTTTTTCAAGAAAAATTTTTTTAATATTATCAGCAATTTCAATTAATCTTAAGATATTAACTTCAGGATATTTAAATAATAAAGTGAGGCATTCATTATTATTCCCAACCAATAATTTTGCTCTAATTATTAAAAACATAGCTACAGCTATAAAATCAATATATATATAAGTATATTTATCATCTTCAGAATTATCTATTAAAATAATATCCCATAAAATTAATACTTTCTCATATGAAAATTCCCTATTAAAAATACATTTTAACCATCTATTTAAAATTAAATTTCCATTTAAATTTATTCTTTGTAAATAATCATATAATTCACTGTCAATGTATTTTAATTTTTCTTTCATAATTGAAGTACATCTTTTTATTAAAGGAGTATTTAATTCTGATAACGATTCATCAATCCATTGATTTTCAAATAATTCAAATTTTCTAAAATCAAATTTCCGATTTTTAACTTCTTCACTAATATAAAAAAATTCATTTATTCCTTTATTCATTAAATTATTAAAAGTTAAATATAAATCAGATTCTAATTCATCTTCATCATGAAAAAAAGAATATAATTGATTCCCGTAATTTGATGATTTATTAATGTCAAAATCTTCAATTTGAATATCTTTAAATTCATTTTTAAAATAGTATGGATAATAAGATAAAAAAATAACAGCTAATAATTCATTCATTCCTTGTTTATATTCTATTTTGTTATTTTCTTTAGACCAAATAAATAAAATAGTAGAAAGCATATCTTTATATTTTTTATTGTGAAATAGATTTATTTCTTGATAAGTTCTTTCAATATCTAAACTTATTAATTTTTTATTATCTGAATCATTATAAAAAGTATTCCAATCTTCTTTATTTTTACTTTTTTGAAAATTAGTTAAAGGATCTCCGGAAAATTTCTTTTTTGGGTTATTTAATTTTTTTATTTTTTCCCAATATTCTTTACGAGATTTTGATAATGTTGTTATCCAATTTGAAGGATTTTCATTTATTGAAATTATATTTAAAAAAAATTTCCAAGATATTGCTCTTATTTTCTTTTTATCTAAATCTCCATTATGAGTATATCTTTTTAAACTTATTTTTCTATCATCTGGAATTATAATATTATTAAAATTATTTACACATGTTTGAAAATCATACTTTTTAATTTCAACACTCATAATTTAAATAAAAATAAATTATAAAAAATATTAAAAATATTTTTTATTTTATATTTATCAAATTTATACTTTATTCAATAATTTAAATATTAAATTAAATCATCTTATATACATAAATACATAAAAAAAGATAACAAAAAAAATATTATTACCTAATATTAAAAGAAAGATGATATATTAATTCATTTTGAATCAATTTACCAAATTAAAATCTTAATTTTCTTTAAGTAACTGAATAACTAATAGAAATTCAAAATAAAAATAGTATAAAAATTATTAAAATTTATTAAACCAATATATAAATGACCAAAACTAAATAAACAAAAAGATTCTAATAATAATTAAGTCTATTATTTTATGTTATAATTTCAATATTTTTTTCATCTTTGAACAACATTTTAAAATTTAAGATTTAAGCTCTACAATAACCTTGATGAGAAGGATATATTATATCATTATATTAGTTTTACAATTTTAGGAATAATAAATTAAATTTTAAATTTTTTCTTTGTGATATTTATAACAAAAATTAGAAAATTTAACATTATTTTAAAATTAATCATTTATATTTGTTTTTTATTAATTTTTGTTTTTTATATTTATTTTAATTTGATTTTAGATATTTAAAATTTGTTTATTGATTAAAAAATTATTCTTTTTCATCTTCAACATTATCATTTTCTTTTTCTTCATCTTTATCGTTTATATCTTCCTCATTTTCTTGATTAAGTTTATTGTTAAAATAAAAATTAAATTTGGCATCAAAATCTTTTTTAATATTATTAAAATCTTCTTTTTTCTCATATTTTATTTTCATTTCATCAATAAAAGTAGCAAAAACATTTGAATAATCTCTTTTATCAAATTCATTATAATCAATAATAAAATTACCAAAATTTATATATTCATCAAAATTAATTTTATCTTTTAAATTCTCAATGATTTCTCTGGATTCTTCTTTTAAACCATTTTTTAAACTAGTTTTAGATTTAGGATGTTTATTTCTTAATTGCTTACATTTTTCTCTTATTTTTCTATAAAATCTATATTCAAAAGTTTTTAATTTTCCTAAAGTTAAAACATTTTCATCTCCATTTTCATTAACTTCTGCAATATAAACTACACAACCCTCACCTCCATTTTCTAATTTTTTTAATAAAATTTCATCATATTTGTTATCAAGATATACTTTTAATTGACTAAAATTATCATATTTTGAAGAAGATTCAAAAGGTACAAAAGATAAATTATATTTTTTAAAAATTTCAAAAGATCTATTTAAAGGTAAACAAATTTCTTCATCATATTTAGAATTATTTACAATACCATAAAATAGAACATCTCTTTTATTATATATTTTAATATGTTGATATAATAAATCTCCTACATGTTCTCCTATAAAAGTATGATCTCCCATTTCTTTTTTAAATTCTTCAATTTTATCTTTTATATTATTTTTTAATAATTCAAACCATAATTTAGCAAAATTTAATGTAAAACTATATCTATCATTTGCTTTTTTATTTTTATAAAATTCTAAATCTTTTTCATCTTTTGCAGCTAAAGTAACATTTTTAGAACCAATAATCCAACATTGAAATTCAGTATTATATGAAACTTGGAAATTTTCTCCGTTTGCTTTTTCAGTTAAATAAGCTATTAAAGGTAAATTTGATTCTTTTACTTTATCTAAAACTCTTTGTTCTAAAAGAATTTCATTTTCATCATATTTTTTTTTATAATCAAAAAATTTAATTAAACCTATTCTACCAATTCCATATTTTTTTGTTTCAGTATTAAATGTTAAAGAATCTCCTCTTCTAACATTATTAAAAACATCATCATTATAACAATATAAATCATCTTCTTCACGAATTGCAATTTTAATGTCAATTAATTGTAAATTATTTATTGCTGTATTATAATTATTATATTTAAATAGTTTTCTTTTATTTACATTATCTAAATTAAATTTGTTTCCTTTTTTAGAATGTCTTTTTGATTTTTCTTTTCCTTTATCTGTCATTTTTACATAATCATATAATTGATTGGCTACTCTTTCAGTTGGATTTGTATATTTTTCCATTTTATTTTTTAATTTGATTGTTGATTCTTATATATTTTAATTATATTTAATTATATTTAATTATTTTTTTTATAAATTAGAATATTTTTTTTTTTTACTCATTTTTTTCTTTATAAGTTGATATTGTGTCAACTGGGTTTTCATATAAATTTAATAATTTTTTATTTTGGATTTCTATTTTTATTCTTTTTAATTCATTTTTTATTCCTCTATTTAAAACTGCTTCACAAGGAAGAGAAAATGAAATTCCTCCAGGATTAATTATTTCATTTTTATTTTCATTTTTATTATTTTTTTTGTCTAATAAATTTTGAATTTTTCGATAATAATTATATTTTTCATAATCACTATTTTTTTTTGGAATAAAATTATTTTCTTTGTTTTTTTTCTCTAAATTTAAATTTTGTAAAAATTCTTCATTTGTCATATTAATATTATTATTGTTATTAATTCCTAATTGTTGATTATAAAATTTGGAATTTATTCCATTTTCATTTATTATTGGAGATTTACAAATAGGACAATTTGAATTAACCATAATCCATTCTTTAATACATTTAATATGAAATATATGACCACAAGATAAATATTTTCCATTATCAACTTCATATAAACAAATATTACAAATTACACTTAATTCATTTTTTATTTTTTCTTTTTCTTCTTCTGAAATATTTGGATTCTTTTTAATTATGTTTTCCAAAGTAATATTTGATTTATAGTCTAATAAATTATTAATGTAATTTGTGCTATTATAATTGTCATATATTTTTATAATTAATTTTAATAATTTCCAAATTCCTTTTAATATATCAATTATATAATAAGCATTTATTCTTCCTAAAATAAATATAATGTAACAATATTTTATTTCAAAAATTAATTTGATAGAATATTTAATTGTACTTATTAAACTAAAAGCTAAAGGACGATATTCCCATATTTTTCCTTTATTAATTGATGTTAAATTTATAGATAATTTATAAAATTTAGACATTAATCTTATATATAGAATCAAAAATTCAGAACTAAAGATATAATAAATAATTAAATTTGGATTATTTTTATTTTTTTCCATTTCTTCAATAGTAATATAATATTTATCATATAAGAAATAATTTATTATTCCTAATAAAATAAAAGAAACAACAATTTTAATTTGAATGTATTTTGATTTTTCATTTGTTGATGCAATATATGAACTTCTTTTAAATCCAATTGAAGTAATAAATCCAATATAAAAAAATAAAATTATTAAAATCATTATTCCTAAATCAAGATTTGGTCTAATCATTAGAAATAAAAACAAAATTTGAACAATTTTCAATTTTATTTTTTCTATTACTTGACTTAATTCACTTAATCTTATTTCTCCATATAATAATTTTACTGTTAATTGTCCAATTAATGAAACAAACATTATAAAGAAGTTTATTATTAAAAAATAATAAAATTTGGATTTTGAAATATAAATTGAAAAAGCATAAAATTGTTTTTCTTGATTATATAATTTATACAAATAATAAAATGTGGAAATAATTGTGCTAAAACAATATATTTTATATGAAATCATTAAACTTAAATTAATTATAAAAAATATTTTAATAATTTTAATATATGATTATTTAAATAAATTATAATTTTTTTTCACAAAATATTTATTAATTAATTATACAAAATTAATAATATAGTGAAACTATTTTGTAAAAACCACATCATCATTATTTCATCCATGATTTTTTAAAACACTAAACTTTAAAAATATTATATAAATTATTAATTTCTTTTACTTTATTTACATTAACAGTTACATAAAATATTATTTTTAATAAAAATAAATAAATAAAAACAAATTTAAATTTAAATTGAATTATTAAAACTATGCAATGTAAATACAAAAAAATAAATAAACAAATTAATTTAAAATAATCAATATATATATATAAACGCCCTATAATATTATCATTTAATAATTGCATCCTTTTTTTCTTCTTTATCCCTTTTTCCATTATACCACTTTTGTCCTCCAGTCATTTTAATTAATTTTTCACTTTCTTTTGAAGGACAAATCATTTCAAATTTTCCTATATCTTTAGGAATTTCTCCATATTTCCTAGGAATTTTCCCATAAAAAATTTCTGTTAAATCCATATTTAATTGTACTTTTTGACTATATAAATAAACTCCTTTTACGTTTCTTCTTTTATTATTAATCTTCATTATTCTTTCAATCATTTTAATTAAAGCTGCTCTATTAATATTAATTGGATCTACAATTTTAAATATATCATCAACTAAAGGTAATTTAATTTGATCATCTAAAACATTACTTCTTTCTAATGAGGGAGATGAATTAATTTCTAGTAACCAACATTTAAAATTATCATCTATAATAACATCAAAACCAAACATTTCAAAAGTTGAAGGACAATAAGGAATATCATGTTGACAAGCTACAAATGCTTTTATAATTAAATCTTTTACTTGTGGCCAAATTAATTCATCAAAATCAATATTATATTGTTTTTCTAATTTATATTTTAATAAATCTAATGATATTTTACTTCCTCCATATAATTTTTCATAATTTTTTTGATTTGCTCTTCTATTTTGAATAGCTGCATTTGTTAAATGAGTTCTAATATTTTTAATATCAAGGGAAAATAATTCATTTGAAACTCTGGCAAAACCATCTTTATAAAGAAACATTTCTAAAGGATTAGTTGATGTTATTAATATATATATTCTCATATCAAATTTATATCCTTCATCTAATAATAATGGATTAGTTAAATATCTTTGAACTAAATAACTTTCTGATAAAGGAACTTCAGACATTTCATCTATTAAAAATATTCCTTTTCCTCTACTTTTTCCTACTGGTTTTACTATCCAAATATTATATTCATTTGTTTTTTTAATTCTTGAAAATTCTTCTATAAAACTCATATATTCTTTACTTAATAAAAAAGTTTGTGGCATAATATCAAAAACATCATTTAATTTCTTATTTAATTTTCTTACTCTATTAATTTGCTTTTGTAATAAATCTTTTCTATGAACAGTCCTACTATTAATTAAGTGATTCACTTTTTGAAAAGAAAAGATTTTATTAAAATCTATATTAGGAGAACCATAAGTCCAAAGTAAATTCCAACATTGACCTAAAGATAATCCATGAGGTAATTCACTCCATTCAGAATAATGATATAAAGTATAACAAACAATATCATATATTTCTGGTCTTGATAAAACAACTCTAAAAAATAATTTATTTTTATCATTATTATTAGAATATTGATTAGGGCTTCTGGCATAATTTTTTTTTTCTAAATCTAAACATTGTCTTAATAATATATATTTTTGAATATTTGAATCTATATCAGGTTCATTCAATAATTTAGAACTTACATTTTTTAATCTATTTTGAATTACACCAGCTTCAGCTCTTACAATATCTGCATACATTTCATCTTTTTGTTGTATTAATGAAGTATTACTTTCATAATAAAATAAGTTCTTAAAAGATTCATATAATGTTTGAATTGTTTGATCAAAATTAAATTCTTTTGCTTGTGAATATGTTGATGATAAGAAATATCCTGAAAATAATTCATTGAAATTATGATATATATCTGAATAATCTACTATATTTTCTTGGTTTAATTGTTGTTGAGGAGATATAAATAAATTATTATTATTTGGAGTATTTGATTTATTTTGAAAATAATTACTCTGAGGACGATGACTATTTATTATGTTTTTATTTATATTATTATTATTTAATTTTGTCTCTTGTTTCTTTTCCATATTAGAAGTTTTTATTCTTGTTGTTGATGGATTTGCGCTTTTTAATCTTTTTGCTTTTTTTTCTTCCTCTTTTTTTTCAGGTAAAGAATCATTTATTTTCTTTTGATTTTTTTTTGATTGAGGAGATAATACTTTTGGATTATGAATTGAATTATATATTGTTTCTCTTATTAATTTTATATTTTTACTTTGATTTTGATTTCTGATATTATTGGTAATATTATTTTTATTTTTCCTATTAGAAGCACTTGCATCTATTAAATCTTTTGATTTTTTTATTCTGTTTATTTTTATTTGTTCATTTTTATTTGATTTATTTGATTGGCTTTCAGAAAAACTATTATATCCATCTATTTGATTATTATTATTTTTTATTATATTAGTTTCATCATCTTCAATTTCATCTTCTTCGTTTTCGTTTTCTTCATTTTCATATTCATATACATCTTCTTCTTTTTTTTGATATGTTTTATTTTCTTTTTTCTCTTGATTATTAATATTATTATTATTATTTATTTTTGAAGAATTTTTAGTTGTAGATGATATATTATTTTCTTTTATACTTAAATCTATATCTTCATTTTCTTCTTTTTTATTTTCTTGATAATTTTTTTTTATTTCTTTACAAATTTTTTGAGTAATGTCTTCTTCTTGATTATCTAAATTTATAATTTCTTTATTAATATTATCTTCTTTAATTAAATTATCTTCTTTTTTATTTATTTCATCTTTTTTTGAATTATTATATTCAGAAATTACATTTATTTTATTACAATGGTCAATTAACAAAAAGTTAAAATCTGGATTTTTATATGTTTGTGTTTTTCCACTTATAACAGAAAAACTATCATATTTACTTATTGGTCTTTCTCCTTTTATAAACTCTAAACTTGATTTTTGTATTTGAAAATCATCATTAATTTTATTTGTGTTAATTATATTAAATCCATTTGAACAAGTTATTTCCATTATTTTATTTTTATCTTCACTTATTTTATTTTTTTCTTTTTCATTTATATTTTCTTGAGCTATTTCTTTTATATCATTATTCAATTGATTAATAATATTATTATTATTGTTTTTATTCATATTTTCCAAATTTTTAGAAACTATCTTTTTGTCTATTGGTTTTAAAGTTTTTTTTTTAATAAACTTTTTTACATCAGGAACTTCATATTTCCTCATTAATTCTAAAGGATTATTATTTTTGACATCGACAAATTCATCATCATTTTTTTTCTTTTTTCTTTTTCTTTTCTTTTTAACCATAGGTAAATAATTTATATAACTATGTTTTTTATCTTCTATTGGTTCTAATTTTTCTTTTTTCTTTTTTTTAGCTCTGTTATAAAAATCAATTGTTTTCATTAAAGTTGAAGAAGAAACAACATATTGAAAATCTTCAGGTCTAATTTTAGTTCTATTTAATAAATCTCCTATTTTTTCATTTTGTTTTGGAATAATTGGTTTATCTTTATTTTCGAAATTAAATAATTGATTATCAGTTTTTTCTTTATTTAAAATTGAATTATTTTCTAAAAATTTATTTAATCTTTTCTCTTCTTTTTTTTCTTCAACAAGTAATTTTTCTTCTTTTTCAATTGGAGCTTTTAAAAAAAAATTTAAAACATCATTCATTAAATTCCTTTCTTTAATTTCACTATTAACAAATTGTAGCATTGTTTCTTTTGTCATTTCTTCATTATCATAATAATCATAATCTTCTTCATCTAAATTAATGTTTTTATCTTCAATATTTCCATTTTCTATATTTTCTTTTAATATTAATAATTGTTCTAAATCCATATCATATAATTCTTCAATTGTAGGGAATTTCATTCTTTCCCCAGAACCATACATATTTAATAAAATTAAAATTTATTTTTTTTAGCGTTTAAAATTTATTTTAAAAAAAAACAATAATTTTCGTAAAATAAAATAAATTTAATTAATTGATATTCAGTAATTAAAATATTAAATAAATAATTTGTATTTTGGAAATGGTCAGTTTTAATTTTTGGAAGAAATAACTATATATTAATAATTTATGAATGTTTTACAATTTTTATTAGTTATGATTTATAAAAATAAAATATACACAATCATTATATTAATAACAAAGAAATCTAATTAAATGTTTTAACAAAGATATTTTTAATTATCTTTTTATGGAGTCATTTACTAAATGATATTTCTAATATTTTTAAATAGAATTATTGTTTCAGAGTATTATCATAATTTACTATTATTTATTAAATATTAAAATTTATTCAATAAGTAATAAATTATAAAAATAAAAAAGTACCTTAAAAACTTAAAACCCAAAATCCTAAAATTTCAAATAAAAAAATATTCCTTTATAAACCTAATTTATTTAACTCATCTTAATAACAAAAGCACTAATATTATCCCATCCTCCAGCTTTTAAGCTTTCATCAACTAAATAATCACAAATAATTTTAGTAATACATTCATTATTATTATCTTTATTTTTTTCCATTAATTCCAGAATTATCTCTTTAATATCTTTTTCATCAATCATATCCCAAATACCATCACTTGCAAGTATAATAAATTGATTTTCAATTTTATCATCAAAGATTTTTCTCACAACAGAAGGATCACATTTAACTCCAAAAGTTTTAAATTCAAAATCTCCAAAAACTCTAGTTAACATTAATTGACCATTAACTCTACCATTCATAATAAAACCACCATTATTAATTATTCTATCTTTTTCTCTTAAATCATCAACTCTATGATCAACTGTTAATCTTTCTACTTTTTTATTATATAATGTACATCTTGTATCTCCTATATTTCCACAATATAATATTTTTTTACCATTTTCTTCTGTTATATACAAACAAGTTCCTGTTGAACCTACATGAACAAATCCTTTTTCTTTTAATTCATTATCTAACTCTTGAAATGTTTTTGTTATTGCTCTTTTAGATGAAAGAGTTTTATTTAGTAAATGTTTTTTTAATATTATATCAAAATGATTCTGACAATACATACTTACTTGATCTCCATTATGACCATCAAATAATATAAATAAACTATTATTTTCATTTTCATTATAATTGTCTATTGCTTTCCCTTTGTCTTCCATTGTGTCTTTGGAAGGAGCATTTTGTTCTTCTCTATATGAAAATTCTAAAAAAGATTTTGATGGATTTTTGACTGAATAATTGTTTCCTATATAATATTTTTCTATAGAATTACTATTTTCTTGATGTGGTATTGCATATGTTATATCTTGGTTTGTCCCTACTCCGTGAAGAAGTTTTGTTATTATTTTTTCCTCTGGATGAATTTTTGTACTGTTTCTTAATCTTTTTTCTTTTCTCTCATATTCTACATTTGTTTTAACACTTTGATCAAATTCATTAGAAAAATTCTTTATTAAGGAAGATTTCTTTTCTTCTGAGTCCTCAAATTCTATTTTTTTCTCTTCTGTTGGTTCCATTGTTTTTATTTTTATTTTTGGTTTTTTTTTATATATTTTAGATTATTTTATTTTTATTTTAAGTTTATCATTTTTTTTTTTCTTTAAGGGTTTTTTGAGGATTTTAGGACTTTTTTTGGTTTGATTTTATATTATATTAAAAATTATAAATCATTTAAAAGGATTTTAAAGTTTAATTATAAATCAAAATTATCTTATTTCTACATATTTTCTTTTATTTCTTCTTTTTTAAAAACATAAAAATCATCATTTCATTAAAATAGTTTTTTAGAGCGATGAAAATAATAAATTGTTATTTAATCTTAAAGAAATATTTTAATCCTACATTAATTTCTAAGAGAATTATGAATATGAATATATTTAATTTCATAATCCTAAAATTCATTATAAAATTTACTAATTAAAAATAAAAATTTAAAAAAAATATTTAGCACAAATATCACAAGTCTCTTTATAAAGTCTACTAGTTTTAATCATTTTAACAATATAATATTTCCTTTAAATTACTGTTATCTTATTTATCTTTTTCTTTTATTACTAAACTATTACTATCTAATATAAAAAATCTTAAATATTATTTCAATTTTTCTTTTGTAATCTTTTATTTTTATTGAATAATTGTATAATTATATATAATTTATTTCTGTATCCTACTATCTTATTTTTTTTCTTTATTTAATTTTAGAGAGATTTTTTCTCTAGAATTACAATTTTTATTACTATCACTTAATTTTTAATATCATATTTTCAGAGAATTAATTTATAATGTTTTGATTTTTTGTTTTTTATGTCTTTGAAGGATATCTCATTTTCAGCATTTTTTTGGATTTGTTTATTTTTTTAATTTTATTTTTAAATTTTTAAAAATGTAGTTATTATGTTTTATTTATTAATTCTTTATATAATGAATATATTATTTGATTTTTTTAATATTTATAATGAATATATATAATGACAGGAAAGAAGCTCTTTTTACTAGATTAAAATATTCTAATTATAATGTTATTTATCAAACTTTCAATAAGTATATAATATCAATCAATCAAGAAATATTAATGGCTATTATTCAAATATTTCAAATTCTTTCGTTAACTATAAATGCTCCTGTAAAATACAATTTAAATAATAAAATATAGTTAAAACCTTCTTGGAAGGGAGATCAATTTTATAATAAAATAATTATTTTTTTACAATATTTTAGAATATTACATTATCTTGATAATAATCATGAATTCTTCCTTTTTTGTGTTTATATTTGTTTTTTTATAATTTTCTTCACTTTTTTCTTATATATATATCTTATAATTTGTTCTTGTGTAGGGCAAAGTTTAGAAAAAAAAGAATATACAATGGCAATTATGAGAGAATTAATTAGTTTAATTCGATCAGTTTTATTAATTCCTTTAATAGGTAATTTATTTATTTTTATCAATTTTTAGAAATTTTTTTCACTATCATTGTTTGTGATAGTGAAGCTTATTTTAAAACAAAATTTGAATGTTGGTCAGGAGCACATTTAATTTATGTTGGCTTTTCTTTTATAGCTTTTCTTTTTATAATGTATTTATCACATATATTTATTTCTTTTTCATTTTCTAAAAAAGATAGAATGGAACAATTTATTTCGAAATCTTTTATCATAAATGCTTCAATTCAATTCTTATATGTAAGAGCAATAACAATAATATTATTAGAATTTCTTTGTATAAAAGATATATTAATGGTAGTTGTATTTTATATGTTTTTATCATCAATGTATATTGTTTATTGTTTTCAATTAGAAAATAAATATCAAAGAGATAATAATGTAATGTCACAAGTAATGTATTATTTAAATTTAATATATTTTTGGGATAGTATATGTTTATTTATTGGTAAATTATTATCTAAAACTGAATTTGAAGGTATGTTAGATATTTTTTTTATTGGTGTTGGATTGGTAGTAATTTTCACGATAACTTTTCCAAAAAAAAGAATGATATCTCCTAATATTGTTATTGAAAATGACGTTGATGTTTATAATCAAATTAGATTAATGATTGATGCTATTGATGAAAGAGGAAATAATAGAGAATATTTATTTGATATATTTGCTTATTTATCTGAAAAATTACAGTCTCAAAATCTGGAAAATAATGAAATTATATTAAAGAAAAAAATAGAATCTTTTAAAGATCAATCTAATATAAATGATAAAGAATTTGAATATTATTTATATGAACAAGTTGACTTATTATTTAGAGAATATATAAATTTTTTTAGAGAAAGTTTGATATTAAAAGTAACATATGCTTTATTTCAAATAGATAAATTAGGAAGATATAATAAAGGCTATATAAATTTAGCTAGTGTAAGTGAAATGTCAACATTAACTTTTTCTCAAGATTTTTTAGTATATAGATTAAAAAGAAGATTAGAAGATAAAGGGATAGAAGATGGAGTAGATAAATCAAATTTATCTTTTAGATATCAATGTAATCAATTGATAGCAATGATATCAAAAGTATCGACAATATATTCATATTTTTGGAATTTATTATTATCTTCCTCAGATTATGAAGACATTTCTAAATTACATGATTATGGTTTAGAAATAAATGAGATAATGGATTTAATTGATGATAAATTTAAAGCTCTGCAAATATCAAGTTATAAAAATAAAAGAACAGTTAAATTATATGGTATGTATATAAGAGATATTTTGAATGATCCTGAAAGAGCTCGAATATATTTAAATAATGATCAAAATGATAATGAAATATCCTTTCAAAAAAATTTAGATTTTAATTCTTTGAATCCTTCAGCAGATTTTCAATTTATGATAATATCTGGAAAAGAAGATAATTTTGGTGTAATAAGTAGAATTTCATTAGGTTTTTGTCATTTATTAGGTTATTCAGATATTGAATTAATTGGACAAAATTTAGATTATATATTACCAGAATGTGTTCAAAAAAATCATTTAGAAATGTTAAAGAAAAAAACCATGGTTTCAAGAATAGGAGAAAATAATCAAAAAGCATTAAAATCACATTTTGTTTTATTAAAAACAAGTGCAAAATGTCTTCTTCCAATAAATTTAGAAGTAGGAATAATATTAGATGAAGATTATAATCCAATTATATTTTCAAAAGTAAATTATGATGCAGAACAATATAATTTTTTTTCTCCTGGAGTTTATTTTTTGCTTACAAATAATAAACTTATTATAGAATCTTTTACAACAAATGCTTTAGATCATTTAAATTTAACAAATCAAATAATTAATGGAAATAGTGATATAACTCATTTTATAAAAGATTTTAATGATGAAGTTTTAACAAAATTAATAAATTCAAAACATACAGAAAATCTAAAAGTTAAATTAAAAATACTTAAACAAAAGTATTTAAAAGAAAAGTGTATAATATGGAAAAATGATAAGAAGTATAAAATGAATGTTGAAGAAATAATAATCCAAAATTGTTCAAATGGATTTATATTTAAATTAGAAAATTCAGATTCAAGAGATTCAGTAATTTTTACTTCAACTCAAAGATTAAGTATTTTAGGAGGAACTATAGGTGGGAATACAGGAAAAAGAAATTCAATTACTTCATTAAAAGAATTAGATAAAAGAAAAGATTTTCCTCAAATCGGAAGAAATTTTGTTCCTGATAATATAGATGAAGTTAATTTTGATATAAATGACAAATTATTTTTATTTCAAGATAAAACCTTACAAGGTAAAACAATTGAACCTATTGGAGATTATTTTAATGATAGATTTTATCAACCTGAAAATAATGATGATACTAATTCTATTAAAAATTCTGATGAAGAAGAAGAAAAAGAAAGTGATGATTCTGATGATTTTGAAGAAAGCGAAGAAAAGGAAATTAAAGTTAAAAATCCTTTTGTTCTTAATATTGATGAAGAAGATAATAATAATTATTATAAAGTTAAAACTCATCATATTAAATTGTCTATTTTTAATTATAGCAAAAATATTGCAGTTGAAGTTACTAATGTTCCAAAAGAAAGTAAAGTTGAACAAGTTATGAAAGGTGAATATGAAAAAAATAAACCGCAAATTACTAATGGAAATTCTAAATCAATTTCTTTTCAAGTTGGTACTAATTCAAATAAAAATAATAATGAAAAAAAAGCCTCTTCAAAAGAAAAAGGCAATGATATTATTAAAAAAATGATTTCTCCTAGAATTATTAATAAATCTGTTTTAATATTTATTATTTTATATTCTATTATATTAGTCTCAGTTGTTTTTATCAGTATATTATTTTTTATAAATTTATATTCGTCTAGGAATAATATATTAAAAATACATACAGTTATAAGTTATTTAACTGATATTTATATAGATATTTTAAATACTAATTTTTTTGCTGTTGAAATGATGTTAATTTTAAACGATAAATATACTAATTTATATCAAAATAAAGAAGAGTATTTTGAAGAATGTAGATATACAATATTATCTTTATATGAATCTTCAATTCAAGAAATAGAATATTTTTGTTATACTAACATAGAAATGTCAAATGAAACAAACGAAATTATAGAAAATTTCCAAGTAGGAATTAAAAACTATCAATCTGATACTTCAGGTTTAAAATATACATTTTTAGAAATGAAATTAACTGATGCTTTAAGTGAATATGATTATGCTTTATTTGATTATGGTAACACTGAAAAAAGTTCATTAAATCCTCAAAATGTAAATTTATTTTTTATTGTTTTTAATGTTGATAGTTTAATTGAAGGAATTGAATATATTTTTAGTGTATATTACAAAGAAATTAATCAACAAATTTTAAATGAAAAAAAAATTCTTATAATTTATTTAATTATTTTTATTACTCTTGAAATTGTAGGAGGTTTTTTAGGAGCTAAAGCAAGTATTATTTTAGTTGTTGAAAAGGAAAAATTTTTAAAATATTTTTATAAAATAGATGATGAAGATATTAGAAATACATTAATAAAATGTGAACAATTTATTAAATTAAATAGAGAAGGTCCTTCTAATATGATTGCAGAACCTGAAATTCATTTAGAAAATGAAAATGAAAGTATTGATAGTGAAATGTCTCCTTTTGTTGAAGATGATGAAACAAAAATAATATTCAAGAAGAAAAAAAAGAACCCTCAGAAAAAACAAAAAATGCTTGAAAATATGCAAGAAATAAAATTTAACATTTTTGCTACCTTATTATGTTATATTTGTGAATTAATATTTTGTTCATATGTCACAATATTTGTTATAAAGAATATAACTAAAGTTCCTTATTTTGATGTAGTGGAATTTTTAACTGTAAAATATGAAAGATTACCAGTTAATGCTTTAAATAATTTAAGATTATTTTTATTCTTTCATCCAGTTATATTTGAAGATACTGATTTATTATCAAAAAGTGACATTGTAAGAAATGAAATCTTAAATATTTATTCTAATGTATCTTTAACATATAATAGATTATTTGGTAATATATCTAAGCATAATTTTCCTCAATTTATAAAAGATAAATATTTATATGTTGAAAAAAGTCCTCTTTGTGATTATATCTCAGTTTTTTTAACAAATTATTCTTTAGATTGTATATTTTTTTCAAGTAATATTACAAATCAAGGTTTAGCTCTGGTTTATTCATATTTAATGAATAACTTATATTATTTATTTAATATTGTTGAAGATAGTATTTCTGATTCACTTAATAAAGGTAATTTATATAATGAATTATATTATGGAACTGATAATTATAATAATATTGGACCAGAAGAAGAAAATCCTTTTCTTTTATTTAATGATAATGTTTTTAAAAATTTTACTGTTGTTATTATTTATTTAGTTAGACCTGTTATTCGTGATTTACTTCAATCTGTTACTTTAGGAGTTAATTCACTATTTTCTCATTTAAGAAAAATTATTGTTATTATTAATATCATTGCTTTTGGTTTTCTTATTTTATTTTATATTTTTTACATTACCCCTTTTGTTATTCAAAAAAATTTACAATTGAATAAAACTCGAAAAATGTTAGGAATAATTCCTAAAGATATTTTCCTTGAAATTTTGAATAATGAAAAAATGGGGAAAAAAGAGAAAAAAAAAATTTAATTATTTTTTTTATTAACTTCTATATATTAATACCCTCTAACTTTATTCATATATTTACAATTAAAATAAACATAAATTTAATTAACTAAATTACTAATTTTTAAACAATTTTTTTAGACATTTTTTTTTAATACACTTGTTGCTCTTTTAAAAATAAGAGAAATATTTTGAAATCTCTCTTTACTAATATCATTAAAATTATCTTCAATAGTATCAAGATTATTATCTCTTGTATCTAAGTTAGAAATATTTTTCAATAAAATAAATACACGTGATTTTATTTTGTAAATTATATCTTTTTTTAACAATAAAACAAGCAAAATAATTTTTGGATCAAATTCAATATTATTATTATTAAAACGTTCAGGAAAATTTTCTTTTTTTATTTCAAAATTAGAATCAATAGATTCAAATTTACTTAAATCAAATTCAGTATTTTTAATTTGATTATCACTTATAATATCACTAGAATAACTACTATTATTATTATTATCTTCAAAAGTAGAATCAACTTCTTTTATTATATTTGTTTTTAACGGAAAAAAACTTCCTGTGCTCCATCTTTTTCGATTTTTATTTTTTTTTTCTGGACTAACTGAACTAGAACCTTTATTTTTTTTAATTTTTATTTCAATATTATTTTTTTTATTTTTATAAGTTGGAATTATATTTGATTTATTTAATTTAATATTATTTATGTCTTCATTTATACTTATTCTTTTAGGTGCTTTTTTAATTGAGTTTATTATGTTTTTATATGGTTCTAAAATTTTTGGTTGCTTTTTTTTTAAATTTTTTATTTTTTTCAATTTTTGTTTAATTGGAGACATTTGTATTGATTGTGTTTTATTATTTATATTTTTTTTTAATATTTTTTCTGTTGGATTTATATTGAATACTGAAAGTCTTTTTTTATGTGTATTTTTTTTTTCTTGGTTTATTTTTTCATCATTGAAATAATCCATCATTAATTCTGAAAAACAATTTTTAAAATCTAATCCATCTCTTTCAATAATTTCTATTGACTTTAATTCTTTAATATTTTTTTTATTAATTAATTTTTTTATAATAGATAATAAGCAGAATTTTTTAATATAATTAGCAAATCTTTCAATTTTAATAACAATACTTTTAATTTCTTTCATTATTTGTCTAAATAAAAAGCCTCTAAAAATTTTTTGAATTAATATAATATTGTTAATATTATTATTATATTTTTTCATTATTAAATTTTGTTTATAAATATAACTATATTCAATTCTTCTTAAACAAACAGCATCTCTTTCAATTTTTGAAAATTCTTTTTTTTCTTTTTCACTTTTATATTTCTTTTTCATCATATGTGGAATAGGAGTCAAACTTTCAGAAGAATCTAAATTATGAAAATAATCAACAACATCCATTTTTTTCATAGTAGAATTATTAACCAATAGTTTAATAGAATCTTTATTTTCAATTAGATAATTGGCGAAATTATATTTATATTTATAATACAAATTATCAATAAAACTTTTAGAAAAAATTGATCCTTGTTGATATGTAGATTTACTTGAAGTTTCAGCATTTGAGTCAATTATATCCATTTATTTAATTTAGCTTACTATTATTTAAAAATAAATAAATAAATAAATAAAAATAATGGGAACTTGTGCTACTGTCTGTTCTAATCCAAATAAAAAACAGGCAGAAGTAAATATTGAGTCACTTCAAAATGATAAATTTAAAAATAAAAATACTCATCAATTATTAATTCAGCCCAATTATTCTAAATTAATATATCTTCAAACAAGAATAAAGCGATTTTTAAAGAAAAAAAAGAAAAATAGTATTATGAAAGACCAAGATTTAAATACAAAAAATATAAATGTAAACATAAATTTGAACGTAAATATGGATAGACCAACTAATGAAAATACAAGAATGGGCACAAAAGACAATTCAAAACAAGTAAAAAATATATCAAAAGATAATAATAGTAATCAACTCAAAAAAATACCACAAAATATAAATCCATCAAATGAAAATTCAAAAAGTATAAATCAAGATTCTTCAATAGTGATTCCAACAGTGAAAGCAGAATTAAAGGAAAGTTTAATATTTTCACATGATCCATTTATAAAAGGAAAAAAAAATCAAAGTCATATAAATGACTCAAAAGATCCTCGTTATGGTCCATTTGATGATAAAAGGCATAAATATCCTAAAATATTTGAAGATGAATCATCATATGAAGGTGAATGGAAGAATGGTAAAAGAGATGGATTAGGAATTTTATGTTGGAAAGATGTAAGTAAATTTATAGGTGAATTTATAGAAGATAAAGTTTTAGGTTTTGGAAAATTAATTCATGAAGATGGAGATGTGTATACAGGATATTGGAATGATTTTCAAGCACAAGGAATAGGATATTATAAAACTAAAAAAGAAGCTTCATATGAAGGATATTGGAAAGATGATAAACAAAATGGGTTTGGAATTGAAAAATGGCCTCGTGGTAGTAATTATTTAGGAGAATATATTGATGGGAATAAAGAAGGTTTTGGTATATTAAATTTTGAAGGGAATGGTGGATATGAAGGAGAATTTCAAGGAGGGAGTATTAGTGGTGTTGGGACTTTTTTTTTTAAAGATAATCGGAAATATGAAGGGGAATGGAAAAATAATAAAATGCATGGTTATGGTATTATTACTTGGCCTGATGGTAAATTTTATGAAGGAGAATTTTTCGAAGATAAAAAAGAAGGATTTGGAGTCTTTTATTCACATAGAAAAATTTATATGGGATTGTGGAAAAATTCACTTCTAGAAGGAGATACTATTATTATTGAAAATGGAAGAATGAAAAAACAGTTCTGGGAAAATGGAAGGGTTAGTAAAAATTTGCCGCTTGATACTCCTATTTTTTTTGAAAAATTTGTTGATGAAATTATTAAGTATAAAGCTACTTTTGGAAGCCCTATGAAAAATCTTCATTAATACATTTTAGCTATTATTTTTTTATGTATATTTATTTTATATATATTTTATTTAGTCTTTTTGTTGTGAGATTTGTTTTTTTTTTATTTAATATATATTTTTATTTAATTTTTTATTGTTCATTAAGAAAAAGAATCTTTATTAAGTTATTTTTAAATTTTTAAAATATGATTTGTTTGTTTTTATTGAATTTCTTATTTCTTTTCTAATAAAGAAATTTTCCTATGACTTAATAATTACTGTTAATATTTATTTTCCTCTTTTGATGCATTGTATTTATTTATTTTAAAAACTTAATTTTTAATAAACTTATAATAAATATCTAAAAAAAAAAAATTAAAAAGAAAAAATTTTTAAGAAGAATTAAATAAGAATAATAATTGTTTAAAGGGTGTTAATAGTTTTTTAAAGGGTGTTGTCTTTTTTCCACTTTTTAACAAATTCTTCAAATTTTTCGTAACTGTCTTTTAACTCATCATTAGGATCATATGTTTTAACATAATGATTAACAATATCATTTGAATAATTTTTACAATCATTTAAAGGAAGACTACTATTATCTCTAAGAATTTGAATGGTTTTGCCATAATATTGCTCAAGTTCATCTAAAAAAGGAATTCTTTTTCTTAAAAGTTCAGTATCAATTCCTCCTACATTAATCATATCTACTTCTTTAGTTGGATCTTCTATATGATCTTCAAGTTGTTGTTTTTCTTTTGGTAATCTTTCTTTTTTTTCTTCCATTACTTTAATTAATTCATCTATATTTTTAGCATTCTTTATTTCTTCATCCATTGATCCTCCTGCACAGCATGCACCCATTTTTTTTATTAAGTTTTTTAATTATATTTTTATATTTATTTTTTTATATTATTATTTATATAAATTATTTATTTATTTTCTAGTTGTTTTTGGTTTTGTCATTTTTGTTTCTTTAATATGGGAATTTATTATTTTTGAATATATTGTTTTGTCATTTGGATTTTTGTTTAACAGTATATTTTTAACTTCATTAAATTTTTTGTTTGTTAAACATTTTTTATATAATTCAGTTACTTTATTCATATAAATAATCATTTCTTTAAAATATTTATTATTTTTTAATAAATCTGAAAATAAAGATAATTTACCTAATTGTAATAAATCTATTTCATTCATTTGATTTTTTGATTTCTCTATTTTAAATTTATTAATAATATTTTTTTTAATATAATATTCTCTCCATTTTTTTTGAATAAAACTTGCATTTTTTGTTTCATTTAATCTATTTACATAAATCATTTTTTTTTCAGGATTTTTTTTATGATAAATATATTTACAATTACTTAAACTATTAATTTGTTCAACTAAAGAAAAAATATTATCAATGTTTTCCTTTTTAGTTACTTTAAATTCAGAAATTTTATTGAAATTTTCCTTAACAATTTTCTGCTTTATCACAGAACTTCTTTTACCAAAATTTCTTTGATATGAACTTATTGTATTTATTCCTGTATTAGAAATATTTGACATTGTTTTTAAATTAATTTTATTTTTATCTCTGATAATATAAGGCATAGTTTTATTTAAAGTAAAAGAATTATTTGTTCTTCCTGTTTTTTTTGTTTTATCTGGGTAAAATGGAGAATTATGATTTGAATTATGTATTGTGTGTAATTTTAATTTTCTTATATTCTTTATTTTATTTTCTTTATTTTCTTTTTTATACAAAGGATTCAATGTTGTTTTATTCAATTTTGAATTTACTGAAGCTAAATAATTTCCCATTCCAATAATTTTTTTTAAATTTCTTGGTTTCTTTTTTTCCTCATTTTTCAAATTTGTATTTTTATTTGTATTAATAATTATACATTTATTAGATAAATTGAATGAATTATCAACATTTGAATTTTTTTTGATTTGATAATTGTTATTAATATTATTATTTTTGATATGATTATTAATACTACAATTATTATTATTATTATTATTACTTATATTAACATTATTATCTATAATACCAATAGAAGGAAAAGAATGCCTTAAGTTGTTATTAATTTTATTTGATTCATTATTCCATAATTGCTTTTTATTTAAAATATCTTGACTTGTTTTATCAATCATTTCTTTTAAATTTTTAACAATTTCTGGTGATATAGTAGAAGATTTATTTGAATGAAATTTATTTTCTTTTTCAGATATATTGTTATTGTCGAATGGCTCATTATCTGCAAAATAATTATTATAATTACTCTTTAATAAAACAGGAGTTTTAGTTTGTCCATATATTTCTTTAGTTTTATTTTCTTTGATATATTTTTTATTATCTTGAAATTGTTTAGAAGACTTCTTTTTAATTTCATTATCAATTTCATTAATATTTTTATTAATCCCATCAATATACTTTGACAACTCCTTTAAATCATTAACTTCATTTAATAAATTCATCAAATTAAAATATAAAAAAAATAAATAAATTTAATTAAAAAAATGTAATTAATATAAAAAAAGAAAAAAAGTGTATAAAACATTTTATTTAATTGTCCAATTATTACCGCAATCAACACAAGTAATAAAAAGAGTCATAGGTTCATCAGCACTTCTCATTTGGATTTCTTGAGTAGTAACTCTTTTTCCTTTACATTTATAACAAGTATACATTCCTTCTTTAACTTTTGTATGTTCTTTATTCCAATCACTTCTTTTACTTTCAAATACATCATCTTTAATTTTTTGAATATTATTTTTTTCCTTTGAACTTATCATTTCATTATTTTCCATTTTAATTAATTTTTCTGGAGTTAATTCACCTTTTAATATATTTAACTTAAATTCTTCATTTTCTGGAACTGATAAATGAGATGATATTGCTCTTCCTTTTGTTAAATATTTTCCTTCCATTAAATTATTGTTCATTTCTTTTTCTATTGATAAAACTTTTTCAATAACATCATTTTTAGTATATTCACTTGGTAAATTTGTTATAAAAGCTTCATATAATATTTTTTTCATTGCATTTCTTAAATTAGAATGATTTTTATCTATTAATTCAGAAGGGATATTATCATTTGGTTTTTCTTCTTGTTTTTTTATTGGTTTTGATGAAGATATATTTGTTGATTGACTCATAGTACTTTGATTTAAATTATTGTTTGAATTTTTTTCTTTGGATTTTTTAATTAAAGATTTCCATTTCTTTATCAATTTTTCTGATATCGTTGATAATTCTTTATTGTTTGATTTTAATAGTTTATTTAGTGTTTTTCCTATTTTACTTTTCTTAAAAATTAATATATTATTATACTGATAAATCTTCCCATGTTACATTTAACTCATTCATTCTTTTTAATATTTTCGTAATTTTATCACTATCCTATTTTTTTTTTATTTTTATTTTATTTACTTGAATATTTTCTTCTATTTCTTTTTTATATAAAAGAATATCATCAAGGTGATTTGTTTTTCCCAGCTTTGATTCCATAGATAAAAATAAATATAATTTATAATTATCGATAAAAAAAATGATTATATTTTTTAAGTATTTTTTAATGAAAGGAACATTAATTATTAAATAATTAATATAATCTGAAAAAAAAGTAAATTTAATTAAAAAATTTAGACAAAGTTACAAATAAACTAACTATTTTTTTTTTTAATTATTGAAAAAAGAATTTAGAATAAAAAGCATATTGTGAGTGCATTAATAACAATTTTACTTCTAATTAGATAATGATTTTCAAATTGTAAAAGAAACAGAAACAAATTTTCATAGTAAATGTTTTTATAAAGAAAAAGAAACTATTATCAAGAAGAATGTGAGAGATGTTGATAAAAAAAATATTAATGAAATTTTGAAGACAATTGTAAACAAAACATTATAATCAAGTAATTTTTTAATATTTAAATTAAAAATTTAATTTAACATAAAAGGGAAAAAATATTATTTTTTTATTTCAAATAAATGAATGAAAAGGTTAACATTGGAGAGTTAACAAACCTGATAAAAAAAAATTTAACTGATGTAAAAAATGATACATATTTAAATTATATACTTTTAGAAAAAACAATTTCACTTTCTGATAAAATAAAGGCATATGAATTAAAATGTCGTATTTCATCATTTATAAAAGATAATTTTTCTTTAATCTATTTTTCATTTAAATGTTTAAAATTATATATTTCAAATAAAACAAATAAAGAATTATTAGATTCAGATACTTTTAATATTGGAAAAGCATTATATAGAGCTTCAATTGTTTTAAAACAAAATTATCCTTTGCTTTCTTTTTTTTATTTAGATTTATGTAAACAAATTGTAGATCATCTTCCCAAATCTGATCTTCCTGAATATAAAAGTATTATGAAGAGTTATGACAATAATTATAAAACTGATATTTTTGAAGATAAAAAAGAACTTTTTTCAAATAAAGAATTATTAGAAAAAATCCAAAATATTTTCACAAATGAAGAAAAAGAAACTAATGAAGATGATGAATTTATTTATCTTATAGAAAAAAATTGGTATGAAAATTGTAAAATATTTGTAAATGAATTATTGAATGGGAAAAATATAAAAAGATTTTTCGATGCTGAAGAAATTAGAAAAAATTGGAATAATGGAAATAGATTTGGATATAATGATATGTATTGTGGTCCAATTAATAATTTTAATATTATTGAAACAAAAGATTTTTGGTTTGATCCACAAGATAAATATACAAATGTTTTTATTAAAAATAATTTAGATAGAAATGATTATGTTATATTAAATAAAAATAAATATGAAATTATAAAAGATAATTTCAATAATTACGATGTTTTTGAAATTGAAAGAAAAATAGATGAAATTCATTTATTAAAATTAAAGATTTTAATTTTATCATCTTTTTTCTTTGAAAAAAACAAAGAAAATTATATGAGAAGAAGATCAATTCAAATATCTAAAAAAACAACTTTAGATGATTTTCAAAGTAAAATAAAAAGAATATTAGATTATTTATTAAACTCAAATTTAAAAAATGAAAAAGAAAAAATTGATGTTTCAAATATAAATATATCAATATATACTTCAAATAAAAAACTATCAAAACTAGATATCCTAACAATAATATATTCCTATAAAATAACCCCATCAAATTTAGAAGTATTAATTCCTGAATTAAAATTAAATCAAATAAATTCAAATGAAGATTTTTCTTCATTTCTTTCATCATATAATATAAAAGAAACAGAAATAATGATAGAAATAAATCAAAAAGATATTCAAAATACATTTTTTGAAAACACAATAAAATACCAAAATTCTAATGATAAAATATGTAATTTATGTCATATTTCTCAAAAAGAAAAAGATAATGCCTTTAGGCCTTGTATAAGACTTCCAACATGTACAATCAATTATTGTTCAAATAAATGTAAAAAAAAAGATAAATTTCATATTTTATTTCATCAATCATTTAACTCAATAATATGTCAAAAATTTAATCTTAAATCTCTTTTAGATTTATCAGTAGATGATTTTTTAAAACCAAATTCAAAACATGGAATAACAGGTTTAATAAATTTAGGTAATACTTGTTTTATGAATAGTGCAATTCAATGTTTAAGTAATTGTGAATTATTAACTACATATTTTATAAGTGGAATGTATAAAAGCGAAGTAAATACAGATAATAAATTTGGAACTAAAGGAACAATAGTTTCATGTTATTTTGATTTATTAGAAAAATTATGGGTTCAAGATAAAACTTATATTCATCCTATTAATTTTAAAGATTTATTTGGTTATTTTGTTAAACAATTTGCAGGATTTTCTCAACAAGATTCTCATGAAATGTTAACTTTTATGTTAGATAATATTCATGAAGATTTAAATAGAAATAAAGAAAAAAAATATGTTGAATTAAAAGAACAACAAGAAAATGAAACTGATGAAGAAGCAAGTCAAAGATGGTGGCAAAGTAATTTATCAAGAGATAATTCAATTATTGTTGATTTATTTTATGGTCAATATAAATCTACTGTACAATGTCCTATATGTAATAAAACTAATATTAATTATGACCAATTTATGTGCTTAGGTTTACCAATTCCTAATATTAATGGAATCAATGGTAGTTGTTATGTTATTAATAATAAAAGTAATTCTATTAGAAAAATTAGTTTACAAATTGAAGAATATGATACTGCAAATGATATTTATAATAGAATTAATTATAAAAAAAATTTTGTAGGGATTTTTTGTAGAGAAAATAAAATGTATCTTAGTTTACTAAATAATAATGTTCCTATATTAAAATTATATAAACAAGCTGTTACTCAAATGGAAGAACCTTATTCTAAAATAATTTTGTATGAATTTGAAGATGAAGAAATTGAAGATAAATATCCTATATTCTTTACTCCTATAATAAAACAAGATACAGATATTAATCCTTTATTTTTTCCAAGACCTTTTTATTTTGATAAAGAAGATACAGTTCAAAAAATATATGATACAATAAGAGAACATTTTTATAAATATTATAAAGAAGAAAATTCTAATTTTTCAGATGATAAAATTAAACTTAGTATAGTAAATAATTTAACTCCTTGTACAAGAGAACATTTACCATGTGATTATTGTAACAAAAGTACTTGTAATCATTGTGCTTTTAAATTTAATAAAGATAATACAATAGAAGATTTAATAAAATCCCAATCTAAAAAAAGAAATTTTTTAATGTATATTGATATACCTTTTGAAAATTTTAATGGGAATTTAAATAATATAAAATTATTTGATGATTATAAAGATGACGAAGGTAAATTTGATGATGGAAAGGATTTATATTCTTGTTTTAAAGCTTTATCCAAAAAAGAACAATTAGATAGTGATAATTTATGGTATTGTTCACAATGCAAAGAACATAGACAAGCAATAAAACAATTACAAATATATAAATTACCTAGAATTTTAATAATTCAATTAAAAAGATTTAAAAATTCATCAAGATTTTTTTTCAATAATAAAAATGATACTGAAATAGATTTCCCTATATATAATCTTGAATTAACAGATTATATAGTTGGAAAGAAAGATAAAAAATATAGTTATGAATTATTTGCAGTAAATCAACATTTTGGAATTTCAATTGGAGGTCATTATACTGCTTTATGTAAAAATGGAAATAAATGGTATAATTTTGATGATGAAGAAGTTACTGAAATTCATCCTTCAAAATTAGTTTCAAGTCATGCATATTTATTATTTTATAAACTCAAAAACTAATATATTTAAACTTTAATTTATTTATTTTATTTATTATTTAATTTATTTATTTATTTATTTATTTAATGGTCTGTATCCGTGTTGAAACAATTTCAGGACAATCAATTTTAATTGAAGCTGAAAATGCAACTGAAATTAAAGAAAAAATAGAAAATGAAATGGGAATCCCAAAAAATGAACAAATCTTATTATTAAATGGAAAAAAATTAAATGATGAGATAATAGAAAATAATTGTTTAATTAATTTAATAATATCTTTAGAAGGAGGAGCAAAAGGTAAAAAAAAGAAGAAGGAAGTGAAAAAAACTAAAAAGAAACATGTTCATAAAAAAGTAAATTTAGCTATTTTGAAATATTATAAAATTGAAGGCGACAAAGTTATTAGATTAAAACAAATGTGTAAAGTTTGTCCTCCTGGAACTTTTTTAGCTGAACATGCTGACAGATTATATTGTGGAAGATGTAGAACTGCTTATGCTAAAGTTGCTGATAATAAAGGAAAAGGTGGTAAAGGTGAAAAAGGAGGTAAGAAAGAAAAAGGAAAAAAAAAATAAATAATATTTAAATTTGCTTTTACTTTTGGATGAAAGATTTTTTTTAAATTAATTTTTTTTTAATGAATTTTTTAATTTTTTTATAAAATAATATAGGAATAATAATTCTATGGATGATTATGATGATTATGATGATATTGATGATTATGAACAATATGAATGGATTTATTATTTTTTTGATGGATATAATGTTACTTCTTTTAATAATAAGATAAATGATATTAATGGGAATAATAAGTTAAATAATTTTCCAACTTTATGTAATTTAAAATCAAAAAGTAAAAATAAATTGAATATAAATGATAATCAAAATATAATAATTAATGATAATGGAATTAATAAAAAACTTCCAAATAAAAATATTAATGAAATTGATAGCAAAAATAATAGGAATTTAAATAGTAATAATAATAGTAATAGAAATTCATTATTAAATAATAATTCAAGTAATGAAATTCCAAAAAATAATGGAGAAATATCATTTGCACATTTGAATTCAAATTTATTTTCTTCAAAAGATTCTGCTTTAGATAGAAGTTTAAGAAGAAGTGAAAATAGTTTAAAACAAAGTCAGAATTCTTCTTTTAATAAAAATATTAATACTTTCTCGAATGAAGATAAAGATAAAGATAATAATAACACAAATAAAATATGCTTAGAAGATAGTAAAATAAATGATAAAAAAGATAACAATAATATGGTTAAAATTATGGGAGATTTTATATATGAAGATAGTAATAAAGATAGTAATAATGATAATAGAAAAAATGATAATTTAAATAAAATTATTAATAACACCAATGAAAAATTGGAAATTACATCTAATCAAAATAACGAAGAAAATATTCCTCTAAAAAATAACATCTTAGATTCTAATCCATATAATAATGATAATAAAAGAATTAGTAAAAGAAATAGTAAAAATGGAAAATCATTTAATAGTTATTTAGATGATAAAATAAATGATTCAAACAATAATAATATATTAGATAATTTAAATAAAGAAGATGAAAAGATTATTCATAATTTTGTGTCTGATTTATTTAATAAAGAAAATAATATCTTAGATTATAATCCATCTATTAATGATAGAGAAAGAATAAGTGATTTTAATAGGAATAATTTAATTGATAAAGAAAATTCAGAAAAAAAAAATGAGCAAAGTTTAAATAATTTAAATAAAATTATAAATGAAAAACCAATAAACAATGTAAATGATGTTTTAAGAGATAATTTAAATAATAATAATAATAATAATTTGGTAAATGATATAAAAAAAATAGCTACTCCAACAAACAATTATGAAAACTTAAACCAAGTAAAAAATAATAAAAATGATAATATCAATCCAACACCAGAAATAAATGATCCTAATTTTTTAGAAGATGTAAAAAATGTGTTTACAGTGGAGAAAGAGTCTGAAAACAAAATCAAAAATTATTCAACAGAAAATAACAAAAAAGAAAAAGATAATATATTTAATAATATTAAAGATAATAACTTAGAAACATCTGAAGATATTAAAGAAAATGAATTAAATGAAGATAAAAATAAAAAAGACGAAGAAGTTTCAGAAAAAAAGAAAAACAAATTTTTTACAGAAAATCTAAATGATAAAGATTCATTAAATTCTTCTAATGAAACTAATAAAAATTTACCTTTATCAAAAAATAATGAAAACAAAAATAATCTTAATAATTCAAAAATTGATAATAAAAACACTACATTTAATAATGAAAATAAAGAAATTCCTTTTGAAAAAATAAATTATATTCCTTCAAATATTAATACAGATAATAATATAACAGATAATCAAACTAACAAAAATAATAATATCATTAATAAAGAATATATAGAAAATGAAAAAGTAAACTTTGTTAAACCTGATGATCAAAATCTAATTGAATTTTTTAACTCAGATAATACAATTTCTTCTCAAAAAAAAAATAATTCAAATAATAAAATAACGAAAGACTCAGATATACTTGGAAATGAAAAAGAAATTCCCAAAGATGAAGATTTAATTAATAATCCTGAAAATATAAATAAAAATCTTGGAAATGAAAAGAGTAAATTAAATGTTGAGGTTAATGGACTCCCAACTGAACTTGAATTTAATCAATTTGATACAGGTTCTTCTAATAAATTAATTAAAGATTTGAATCCAAATAATTCAAATATTATTCCTAATGTGAAAAATGATGATAAACTTAGTTCAATTGATAGTGAAAATGTTAAAAAAATATATGATTTTAATAAGGATAAAAATAATTCTTCAAATTTCCAAATAAATCAATTAAATTATAAAGATAGTAAAAATAAACCAAATCAAGATTTTTATGATGATAAAAAACCAAGTAAATTTGAATTTAATTATAATAAAGTAAAAGATGAAAATATTATACCAAGATTAATTCAAGAAAATGAATTTTCCAATTTGAATAATCCTTTAAATGATAATGATAATGATTCAATTAAAATTAACAATCTTAATGATGAAAAAATAGAACAAAATACAAATAAAATTGAAAGAGAAGAAGACTTTAACCCTGAATTTGATAATAAAGATGTTTTTAATTCTTTGAATAATAATAAAGAAAATTCAAAAGGGAATATAGTTACAAATCTAGAATATGATAAAAATAAAAAACCAAATAATTTTTCTTCAATAAATAATAATGATGAAAATAAACATCAAAAAAAATACATAGATTTTCAAAATAATAATGTTAATAAAAGTATTGAAAATGATATAAGTAATAATCCTTCTTTCAATTCTTTAATAAATAACAACCAAAAGAATAATCCAAATAAAAGCTCCTCAATTCCAGGAATTAATTTTGATGATTTTTCTAAAGCAAGAAATAAGAATATAAATAATCAAATTTATGACATAAAACATTTTATAAATTCAAAAAATTCAGAGATTGATGATGGTTCAAAAAATTTAACTTCAAATGATGAAAATAGTGAACATTATAATTTAAGTGTTAGAAAAAAATCTAAAAATAAATTAATTCCTGAAAAAGATATTGGACACGAAAAAATATTAAATGATTATAATTCAATAAATAAAAAACCAGAAATTAATGATATTGATTTGAACATACCAATAAGTGATTATAAATATAATATTAAACGAGAAAAAATTCCTGACTTTAAATTACCATATAATAATAATGAAAGTACTAAATATAAAGTAGATTTCTCAGATTTTGATAATATAAAAGATAATAATGAAATAGCGAAAAAATATGGTTTAGATTCTAATTTTCAAACAATTAAAAAAGATGATTATTCAGATTCTCATCCTACAAATAAAATTTCATCCAATAATTCAAATAATAATCAAAATAAAAAAAATAATTTATCTCAATCTTATTCATCTTCAAATAATATTAAAAAAAATAAATCAAAAAAACTCCCATTAATTGATACTACATTATTAAATTCAATAAAAAATCCAAAACCAGAAATAATAAATGAATATAAAACACCAATATCTTATTTAAATCAAGATTATAAATATAGAAAAATAAGTGAAGAAATTCCAAAAAAATATTTTAATTTTAGGAAAAGTTATAAAAAAAGTGATTTATTATTAAATTTTGATTTTCCACCAAATACAAAAAATCATAAAAAAAATGCAATTTCATTAAATGACTTTAAAATCAATTTAGACAAAAAAGGTGATAATAAATCAAATGAAATTGATTTTGATTTAGCTCCAAATGAAAATATTAATTCAAATTTAAATAAAGAACAAGGTTTATTAAAGCAAATTCCAAAAATTAATATTGAAGAAATAAAAATGAATTGGAAAAAAAATAAAAAAAAAATAATCAATGATATTGATTCAATTAAATCAAATAATACAGAAAATCAAAATGCTATTCAAGATTCAAAACAAGGAAATGAAAAAATTATAAAAGAAATAGAGAAATTAAATAAAGAAATTTCAGAAATGAAAAATGAAAAAATTAAAAATAATAATTTTAAAGATAGATTAAAAACAATTAAAACTGAAGGATTTGATAAAATATTAAAGTTACCTACTAAAGAAAGAAATCATTCCACAACAAATGTTATTTTAAAAAATAATTTAAAGGAAAAAGATTATTTAAGAAGTAAATCATATGCAAATTTCTTTTCAAGAAGATTAAATTTTGAAGATGATAATGAAATATATGAGGATGAAAATCCAAATGATGTAAAGAAAATAAGTCCTTTAGGTTTATTTTATCCTGAAAAACCAAGAAATAGTAATAAAGTTATAAAAACATTAAGAATTAAAAATGGATATGAAAATGAGAATGAGAATGATGATTCACCATATTCAAATAATTATAATAAAACTTTAATAAATAATAGAAGAAAAATTTATTTAAGAGGGGGAAAAATTATTAAATTAAAATATAAGGATGATAACGATATAAATAAATTAAGAAATATTAAATTATCATCTTTTAAACCTAATATTGATGATGATTTAATAAATGATAATAATAATTTAAAAAATATTGGTTTTAATTTTATTTATCCTATTAATGAAATTCCAATGAAGATAGAATCTCCTTTTCTTAAATTATATATGACTATTCCGGAAAATAATAACAATGATGATGAACATAAATGTGTTGAAAAAGATAATTTATTTGAAAAAGATCTTATAAATGAAGAAATAAACAAAGATGAAAATGAAAAAGAAAATTAAAGATACATTTAAGATTAGGGAATATTATAAATAAATAGAAAATTTATGATGATTTAATATATATAATAAATAAAAATAATTGATTTACTAAAACTAATTGTAATGATATATTTTTTTATTTTTTAATGAAATACAACAAATAATTTTTCTTTAAAAGCTCTATTAATAAATATTAGTATATTTGTAAATTTATCCTGAGATGAAAGAGATATATAATATAAATAATTAATATCTGGTTTTTCATTCTCTTCATCATTACTTTTTTCATAAATTTCTTCTGTTTTTTCATAATTACTTGGAAAATATAATTTTTTTAAATCTTCAACTTTATTTAATCTGAAATATTGAATTTAAAATATTCAGCTTCTGATTTTCTTAAAGTAAGATTTAAATCTATATCTAATTTTCCTATTGCACAAATATTATTTATTGACATAATATAAAAATTGTATAATTATTTAATGTTTTTTATTTATTTATCAAAATTACTTTAAAAAATGAAACATTATTAAGATGGAAAAATTTAAAATAATATATCATAGAAATTTTAAAATCATTGATTTTGATTAATAAAAGTGATTTAACAAAATATTTTTAATTAAAAATTCAATAATAATCATGATTATATTATATTAAAATTTTTATTTATAACCATTTTATAAATCTTTTCATAGATATCTAATATTAAAATAAAAATCTAATGTCTTAAGAGATTATTTATTTATCTCATCATATTATGTCAAAAAACGCTTAATATAAGTTATTTTTGTGTTTTATGTTTTACAAAGACTTTTAAATTAAATTATTTATTTTCCTTTTAATTAATTTATAATTTGAAATTATATTAATAATTATTAATATAAAAATGAAAATAAAATAAAATAAAAATAAAATAATATTCATTTATAAAAAAGGGATAAATAATTATTAAATACAATTACAAAAAAACATTATTATCAATATTATAAAATCTATTATTATTCATTCTAAATTTATCCTTCAATGATTTAATATAATTTTGATATCTTTTTAAAATTTAAGCATGTAATATAAATTATGATGTATGTTTGAATAAATAACAATTTAATTGAATCTTATATAATTTTTTTGAGTTTTATCTCCATTTTGTATATATATACTATCATCAAAAAATATATAAAAAACATTAAAATAAATGATCTGGAATAAATATGAAAAAGGAAAAAGAATTGGTTATGGAAGTTATAGTAATGTATATAAAGCAAAAAATAAAGAAACAGGAAACTATGTAGCAATAAAAGAAATAGATAAAGAAAAATTTCAATCATCATCAAAATCATATTTTACGGAAAGTGATATAATGGTAAAAATAAATTCAGAAAATAGTATTAAATTAATAGAAACAATAGATACACCTGATTTCTATTATATAATAATGGAATTATGTATTTGTAATTTAGATGATTGTTTAAAAATAAGAGAAAATCCATTTTCAACTAATGAAGTAAGGGAAGTTTTACTTCAATTAAATAATACGTTTAAAATATTACAAAAAAAAAATATTGTCCATAGGGATTTAAAACCATCAAATTTATTAATATCATTAGATAAAATTGATAAATGTTTAATTAAATTATCAGATTATGGTTCAAGTAATATAATAAATAATACTATTTCATTTGGAGGAACTCCTATTACAATGGCACCTGAAGTTTTAAAAGGGGAATTTTATTCTGAAAAAAGTGATATTTGGAGTTTAGGAATTATTATTTATTATATGATTTTTAGAGATTATCCTTATCATGGACAAAATGAACTTCTTTTATATGATGATATTATATCTGGAAAAAAAATTAAAAGTGTTAAGGACAATGAATTAAATGATTTAATTCAAAAAATGTTAAAAATTAATCCTAATGAAAGAATTAGTTGGAATGAATATTTTAGTCATTCTTTTTTTAAAGAAAAATCTCAAATTATAAAATTTCCTGAATTTAATATTAATTGTAAAACCCATTCTAAACAAATATGCTATTATTGTAAAGAATGTAAAAGTAATTTATGTGAAAAATGCTTTAATGAACATTCATCAAAAGTTCATCAAATTGTTTCGATTTCTAAAATAGGATTAAACGATAAAGAAATTCAAGAAATGAATATTTTATTTAAGGAAATTGAAAAAGCTTCTGATTATTTAGCAAAAACGAAAAAAGAAATTGAATCTTTATTAAATCAAATAAAAATAAATAAAGAAAATAGTTCAATTTATGATAATGATGATTCAAATAATTTTAAACAATATTATTTCCAATGTTTAAGAGTACTAAAACAACATTTAGAAATTGAAAATAAAGTTAATTATTTAGATTTAGATATTAATAATAATACAAATTATATATTATGTGAATATGATATTCCAAGAGATAAAGTGAATAAAGAAGTTCAAATTATGAATAAAGGAGTAAATAATGAAAAAGAAATTAAAGAAAGTTGTATTTTATATTATAAAGAAAAAAAATTCAATTTTTGTGAAAAATATAAATTTCCTAAACCAGGAAAAAATATAATTAAAATAATATTTAAAAAACCTATAACAAATTCAAGTTGGTTATTTTATAGATGTTCATATATAATTTCAATTGATTTATCTCATTTTAATTCTATAAATATAAAAAGTATGTATTGTATGTTTAATAGTTGTTCAGCTTTAAAATCATTAAATTTAACAAATTTCAACACTAGTAATGTTGAAGATATGAGTAGTATGTTTTTAAATTGTTCTTCATTAGAATCTTTAAATTTATCAACTTTTGATACAAGTAATGTAAATAATATGGCTGATATGTTTGGAAATTGTTCTTCTTTAATTGATTTAGATTTATCTAGTTTTAATACATATAATGTTACATGTTTAGGAGGAATGTTTTATAATTGTACTTCTTTAAAATCATTAAATCTTATTAATTTTAAAACTGATAATGTTACTAAAATCTGGGGAATGTTTGATAATTGTACTGCTTTACAATTTTTAGATATCTCAAATTTTAATATTAGTAATGTGACAAATATAAAAAATATATTCAAAGATATAAGTAAATCTTGTAAAATTTTAACTCAAAATAATGAGTTAATAAAAATTTTTAAAGAGACTCATAAATAGAATAAAAATAAAACTTTTCTTAAAATAAATTTATTTTAGTCATTGTTAAAAAAATATATAACATTTAATATCTTAATTTATTATTAATATCAATTATTAAAATAACAAATAAAAGAAAACATAATATAAATAATATTTTAATGATAACTAATAAATATATCATTTTCATCTTTTTAATTTGATATTTTAGAAAATAAAATGTTTCCATTATTAAATACATTATATATTTTATAACGCATTAATCCTATTTTTAGTACAAAAAAAAGGATAATAAATATTACCATCATTTTTATTATCTCCTACATTTATTTTGAATTTTTTTAAAATATATTTTATTATTATATTTTATGTCTTTTTGATGCTATTATTGACTTTAAAGAAAGTAAATTTATTTTAATTTTTTGCTTTTTCTATTAATTTTTGATTTTTATTCATATATCTTTAAAAAAAGTTCTAATATATTTTAACAGTCATTATTTTAACTTTTTTTTTTAAAGAAATTAATTATTGAATATAATACAATTTTAATTAATAATAAAATATTAAGAAATATTATCTTTTATAAAGTTAATAAAATAAATGAATATTTTAAATAATGAAAAAGAACATTTAAAAGTTGTTGAATTTTGTTATGATGAAATATTGAAAATAAAAAATGATATTATTGATTATTTATCTCATTATAATTATTTTTCAATTGATTATATAAAAAATTTAGATTAAAATAAAGCAAATTTTTTTGAAAAATATATTACTAATAATAAATATTTTAATTTAAGTGAATTAATTCAAATTTCACAAAAAATATAAATTTAATAAAAGAAAAAATAAGTTCTTTTTCATTTTTAACTAATTTGATAACTAAATCAATAAATGAAATAAATGGAAAATTTGAGGAGAATAATAATATATTAAAAAAAATGAAAAGTATTTATTTAGAATTAGAAAAAGATCTTGACATAAAAACGAAATCTACAGAACTATTAAAAACAATTTTTTTTTCTAAAGAAAAAAAAGACAAAAAATTAAAAATCAAAATAAAGATATAAATATAAATAAGGAAAAAATATTAATATTATAAATTTTCTAATTATTGAATACATTCAAAATATTAGATTAATGAATTAACAAGTTTAATTAGCAAGGAAGATGATTTTTATAAAAGAGGTTATTTAAAAAAAATTTATTGTTCATCATCTAATTAAATTAAATAAAAGAATAATTAAAAAAGGTCAAATTATAAAGAATCTGAAAAATATAAGATTATTTTTTTAAAATTAAAAAAGAAGAGAATATAAACAATAAAATTTCTATTCTACAAAAATATAAAAAATTAGAAAATTCAAACTATTCTTTTAATGTAGAAATAATTTTAGTTATAAGACAAAATTATGGGATTAAGAATATTAAATGTAAATACAAAGATTTATTTTAAAAGAACCAAGTTATAAAACAATTAAAAGCTTTAAAGATTAAAATTTTATTATATTCTACATAAAAAAACTTTAAATTAATATTTCTTTTAGTTAATTCAATCACATTTCTTAAACTTAAATTAGCAGCATTAATACAAGTTTTAAAAGTTTTATCATGTAAAAATCTTGATAAAAAACTTCCTATAAATATACTTAAATAATAATTATAATTTTGATTTGTTATA
>JAEEGK010002366.1_pt1 | contig 47259 bp, 25 predicted proteins | sample 8958771 | NCBI WGS metagenome assembly JAEEGK01 (sample SAMN16246547, study PRJNA631951) | gut metagenome | biome: gut microbiome; feature: rumen; material: SC-attached | host: Bos | place: Iran: Karaj | collected 2018-10 | reverse complement strand
ACAAACAGGTATGGAAACCGTCCTTCTTCAACTTCTTGAGCATGCCGACAGGATCCTTGAAGCGGTCCTTGGCAAACTCATAGTCACACTGCCAGTCGACCCCGAACCAGCCCGTATCGAAATGAATGACATCAGCTGGTATGCGGTGTTTGCGTAACTGACGCGCTATGTCGAGACCTTCTTCTTGTGAGAAATAGGTGATGCGGCTCATCCATGTACCAAACGACCACAGCGGCAGCATGGGCGAACGACCCGTGATGCCTGTGTACTCATACAGGATGTCTTTGGGCGAACCAAAGAAGACAAAGAGGTCAACCTGCTCGTCAGCCATAAACAGTCGCTGCGCCCCGATATAGGATGCCCCGAAGTCAGCAGTGACAGGGGCAGAGGTGTGCATGAAAATGCCGTAGCCACGGTTGGAGAAATAGAACGGCACGGGCTTGTATTGGCCATCGGTCTCCGGACCTTGCGGGTCGGTCACCGAAAGATGTACCTTCTGGCCAGCCTTATTCAACGAGGTGAAAGACTCACCACAGCCGTAGATACGCTCGCCAGGAGCCAGGGTGAAGACAGGATTGACACTCCGCGAGTTGTCTGCGCCACGCTTGATGAACGAGAACGGCAGCAGTTTGACCTGTGAACTGTCGTTATCAATGATGTGGCGCGTCTGCGTCAGCACTTTTCCGTTAACATCCTTCAGCACGAGGCGGAAGGGGTAGCGCTGTATCTCCAACGTACCATAAGCCGTACGATATGTGACGGTACCGTCGCCACTTGCCGAACGCCAGGCAGAAGATACGGGCACGGGGCCTGCTAACATAGGACTGTCACCATCCTGACGGACGGCGGGGACGGGCGACGTCTGCATACGAATGCGCACGCAACGGTCGCTGACAAAGTCAACCTTCAACAGCAGGTTGGGGTCATTGTCATACTGGGTGTCGGGGAAGTCAAGCATCTGCATACGCACAGGCCAGTAGCCATTGAGGTTAAAGGCCTGACGGGGCGTCAGCCGATAGCGCTTCCAGTTAAGCAGTCCCTCACCACGGGCCACGTCGAACGAGGCCACTGAGTCAGCCAGGAAATAGGTATTCGACAAATCGTTGAAGTCGCCCGACATATCCTTGGGCATGCACTGCAAATACTGCACACCGGCATTGGTCTGTAACTGTGCATGACCAGCCGTCTGAAAGGCTGTCAGCAGTATGATGGCACTTAGAAACTTCTTCATATTTTCAATTCTTAATATTAATGACAGCGGGAGCAAGCATGGGCGACTTAGCCGTGATGGAGCCTTTGCCCTTGAACACCACCATACAACGGCCGAAGAAGGCTTTACGGCGAGGCGAGGTGAAACGTTCCATCGAGGTCTGACAACCATTGTCGGAAGCCAATATGCCACCATCACCCTCACCAATGAAAGTGATTTCGTCCTCAGCCCACGGACAGCGGTTGCCGTCTTTGTCGACGACCTCTACAGAAACGAACGTCAGGTCCTTGCCTTCATAATCTTTTGTCAGTTTGATTTTCTCAGGATAACCGGCAGTGCGGATGGTCTGCTCACGAACCACTTCTCCGTCCTTACGTGCCACCACCTTAACCTCACCGGGATCAAAGATGACACGCCACATGACATGATATTCCGTAGCAGTGACAGGTGAGGACTGGTCGGGAAGCTGCGCGGCTTTGCGGCGAACACCCTGGCTCTTGCCATTGATGAACAGTTCGACCTCGTCGGCCTGGCTGTAATAGCACCACATGTCAATCTCTTCACCGGGAATCCAGTTCCAATGCGGGAACAGGTGCAACACGGGCTTTTCAGTCCACTCACTCTGATACATATAGTAGATATCCTTAGGTTGACCGGCAAGGTCAATGATGCCGAAATAGCTGCTGCGTGCGGGGAAGCCGTAAGGAGTAGGCTCGCCGATATAGTCGAAGCCAGTCCAGATGAACTGTCCGCTGACGTAGGGGGTGTGCTTCACCACGTCCCATGTCTGCTCATGGGTACTCGACCACGACGCATGCATGTTGTCGTAGGCAGAGCACATAAAAGAGGGGTCAGTATAAGGCATCCACCACTCCTTGGGGGCTTTGAAGATGTTGTCTGACGGCATCTTATAGAAACCGTTGGTCTGCAGCGCCGACACACTCTCTGTCATGATGAACGGACGCTTGGGGAAATTCTTTGGCACATCTTTAATCCACTCATGGTGGTAGTTGAAGCCGATGATGTCAATGGCCTTGCCCCTGAACAGGTGATTACCGGGCGAGGGTTCATTGCAGCCGGCAGTGATGGGACGCGTAGTATCGTAGCGGCGCACGATGTCAGCCAAGTGGTCAGCCAACAGCGTGTTGACACTCATCTCACCGTCCTTGGCCAGCGTCGAGGCATCATGACCGGCATTCAGGATAAGGTTGGCCTGTTCCAAGGTCAGCGTGTCAGCCTCGGCTGAAGACCACTGCTCCAGCACCTCATTGCCTATCGACCACATCAGGATGCAGGGATGGTTGCGGTCGCGCAGCACAAGGTCTGTCAGGTCACGCTCATGCCACTGGTCGAAGAAGCGGGCATAGTCGTTCTGGGTCTTGCGACGACGCCACATGTCAAACGATTCGTCCATCACGATGAATCCCATCGTGTCGCACATGTTCAACAGTTCGGGAGCCGGAGGATTGTGACTGGAGCGGATGGCATTGACACCCATCGCCTTGAGTTTTGTCAGTTTGCGGTGCAGGGCATCCTCATAAACAGCTGCACCCAGACAGCCGAAGTCGTGGTGCTCACAGACACCGTTGATTTTCATGTTCTTGCCGTTGAGCCAGAAACCCGTCTTGGCATCGAAGCGGAAATCGCGGAAGGCAGTCGTTGTCCATACTTGGTCGACAACGGCGCCATCGACCATCACTTGCGTCAATACCTGATAGGTATAAGGGGTCTCAGGCGACCACAACTGCAGGGACGAACGCGGCACATTCAGCGTGGCACGGACACCCGTGGCCTCAGCGACCGCTACACCCTGACCGTCGTACAGGGTATGCTTGACCTGGTAGTTTCTGCCTTCCACGTCAACCTTTACCTCGGCACGGCGCTTCTTGGCATCGGTCACCACCTGTACGCCCCAATGCTTGACATGCGTGGCATGCGTCATGGTGAGCCAGACGTGACGATAGATTCCACAACCGCTGTACCAGCGCGAATTGGGCTGGTCGCTGTTGTCAACGCGGACGGCAATGACATTATCGCCACTGCGCAAATAGCGGGTGATGTCGTACGCAAACGAGCTGTAGCCATACGGGCGGAAACCCAATTGATGACCATTGATATAGACGGTAGCATTCATATAGACCCCGTCAAACTCAATATAGTACATACTGGGATAGCCTATTTTGAAATGCTTGCGGTACCACCCCACCCCTCCAGGCAGTGCGCCACCGCCTGCGCCGGAAGGATTGCCAGCATAGAAGTCACCCTCTATAGCCCAGTCATGTGGCAGGTTGAGCCGACGCCAATGACTGTCGTTATAGTCAAGTTTAGACATCTGTGCCGAGTCTGCTAATAGAAAAAGCCAGTCAGCGTCAAAGTTCTGACGCTGACGGGCTTGTAGGGTTGAGAGTCCGCACGCAAGGCAGACCCAACATAAAAATCTTCTCATAGTTTAACGCTAATAGACTTACCACTATAGGTTACTAATGTACCTTCGGGATTATCGAGATTAAGGGCCTTACTCTCTTCCTTTGTCACCAGTACGATATTAAAGCGACGCTGCTTCAACATACCATTGAACGAGCCCTTACGCTGTCCGATGGTGACCGTCTTTGAGGCATCGTCGTAAGTGATGTCAATCGTACTGAACTTGCCCTTCTCATAATTGTAGTTCACACCTTCGTCCTCATAGAGCTGGAAATGGCCATCCTTGCCGGCATAGACATAGAGGTTGATGAGCTCAGCAGGTTTCTCGTCGCAGTATTGGATTTCCGGACCGAACGGGATGATACTGCCTTCACGGACATAGACGGGGATACGCTCGTAGGGGGCATCGACGACAAGCGTCTGTCCGCCATTGATATGTTCACCAGTATAGAGGTCGTACCAGCCACACTGTTCGGGGAAGTAGACTGAGCGGTTGCGAGCCTTATAATAGCCTACGGGACAGGTCATCAGTGCCGGACCGAACATCCACTGGTCCTTGATGTTCTCAACTTCACGGTCGCCGTTGAAGTCCATGATTAAGCCACGCATCATGGTATAATCGTTCAGATGTACCCAGCCAGCCATAGAATAGAGGTAGGGCATCAGGCGGTAGCGCAGCTTATCGTAGTAGACAAACGACTGGTAGCAAGGATGACCTTCTGGTGCAACATTCCAGATTTCGCGAGTAGGCCACTGACCATGAACGCGGAACAGCGGGATGAAGCAGCCAAACTGACTCCAACGGGTCTGCAGCTCGCGCCACTCCTTCAGGTCTTCGTTCTCCACCTTCGTGCGGTCATAGAGCTGTTGAGCTGCCACATAGCGGTTTTCTACACAGAAACCACCCTGGTCCATACCCCAGAAAGGCAGTCCTGACATAGAATAGTTCAAGCCAGCCGTCATCTGAGCGCGCATGTCTTCCCAGCGGGTACCGATGTCGCCGCTCCACGTTGCTGTCGAGTAGCGCTGCTCACCGGCAAAACCGCTACGCGTCAACAGGAACACGCGCTGGTTGGGCAGTACGGAACGCTGTCCGTTGTAGATGGCATCAGCATTCATGATGCCATAGGCGTTGAAATACTCCGTGGTAGTACCAAGGGCCGTTGGACCACTCAAGGCCTTGCGATACCACATGGGCGTACAGTCACGGACATTGGGCTCTGAAGCATCCATCCACCAGGCATCAACACCCGGTACACCTTTCTTATTATATTTAGTATAGAGGTTTTCGTCCATCTGACGCCAGAACATCTTGCGCGCTCCGGCAGCGTAGGCATCGTAGAACGAGCCCACATAGCCCGAACCAATCCAATCATGGATATCGTCTTTGACAGCCTGATGGTACATCCAACCCTTACTGTCGATTTCCTTGTAATTGTCTGTATTGCAATAGAACTTAGGCCATACCGAAATCATGAAGCGGCCACCCATCTGGTGAACACCGTCGAGCATAGCCTGCGGATCGGGATAGCGGGCAGGCTCAAACTGATGGGAGCCCCACTGGTCCTCAGTCCAGTAGTTCCAGTCCTGAACAATGTTGTCGATGGGGATGTGACGCTTGCGGAACTCAGACAGGTTTTCCAAAATCTCGTCCTGAGTCTTGTAGCGCTCACGGCTCTGCCAGAAACCCAGCACCCACTTGGGATAGACAGGTGCCTTGCCCGTCAAGGTGCGATAGCCTGAGATAATCTCGTCGGCATTCTGTCCGGCAATGAAATAGTAGTCCATATCCTTGGCCATCTCGCTCCAGACACTCAACTTGCCGCGTTCCTCGGCACTGCGGGGCTCGGCCACACGCAGACCGCAGTATGACTCGCCGCCGTCGGGCAGCCATTCAATGCGCAACTGAGCCTTCTTGCCTTTCCGCAGCTCACAGCTGAACTTATAGCTGTTGGGGTTCCATGCCGTGCGCCAACGCTCAGGTACTACCTCTTGTCCGTCGATATATACCTTAATATAACCTGCGTAATACAAGATAAACTGATAGAGTTGTTTCTTTCCGGTACACTTGCCGCAGCACTCAGGCTCTATGAAACCCTCATACATAACGGTGGCACCCTGCAGGCTGAAGCCCTTCGGCAGGTTCTTCAGACCGCCATTGTCCGTTTTGCAGGCAAGCTCCGACTTCTCAGGATAGGCATACTCGTAGTAGATGGAATCCTCATCACGCACCAGCTTCTTGCCGTTCTTGTCGATATAGGTTCCCGTGAGATGCCCCTCCTTACCCGTACGGTCGTACAACTTGAAGGCACGGTTCAGTTGCAAGTATTCGTTAGGATTACCCCAGCGGCAGTAGCTATAGGAGTCCCACAGCAGTCCGTAGTTCTTGCTCGAGAGCACAAAGGGGACACTGACCTTGGTGTTATACTGGAACAGGTCTTCGTTCTTGCCCTTCATATTGAGTTCCTCCGACTGGTGCTGGCCCAGTCCATAGAAAGCCTCATCGTCAGGACTGTCGAACAGCATGCGCCATGTCAGGCCGTTACGCTGGGCTTCGGGCACCTTGGCCACGTCAACTCCTATCTCACGGTCAGGAACACGGAAGGGCTTGAAGGTCTTTCCACCCTCCTCGGCCTCCTTGAGCAATTCCTTACCATTGGCATCGAAGAAGGTGACACGTCCCGTTCCCTCGTCGACACGAGCCTCAACGCCGGCAGCTTTCACGCTCACCACATCATCGTCTTCAGTGACAATGAACTTGGGCTTGGCACTCTGTTTGACAATGATAAGACTTTGCTTTTCGGGCAATTGAGTCTCTGGTGTGGCCTGCACTCGGATAATGTTGTCGTTCACTACTTGCAGACGCACCACCTGTGCACCGCCTGCCTTCACATGCTTCACGGGAATGGTTACATACTGTCCTGCGACGGTATAATCAGCAGCCTGCAGCATGGCTACAGCCATCAGTAGCACGCCCGTTGTCAAAGTCCTTAGATTTTTCATCTTAATGCGATAGATAGTTTTATGTTTTGTATTTAATGATTATTGGTTTTAGTCGTCCATGAGTACGGCCTCTTCTATTTCGGGATTAGCAGGAAGCGTGATGATGAACACCGTACCGCCGCCTGGATTATCCTGCAGGCGGATAGTGCCGTCATGGGCCACGACAATGTCCTTGACCTTATCTAATCCGATGCCCTCACTGCCAATCATCGGGTCGAAAGCCGTTGCCTTAAACTCGTCACGGATGCCTATGCTGTTGTCGGCGACCTCAATGACAGCCTTGTCACCTTCACAACGTCCCAAGTTCACCGTAATCTGACAATTACCTGGTGAGAAGCGGACCGAATTAGACAGTAGGATATTCAATGCCTTCGACAGGAGTTTACGGTCTACTGGTGCCGACAACTCGTCGACCAGCGAGCGATAGTTAACCTTGGCCTTCAGTCCCTCTGTCGTGATGGAGAAATCACGGCACACATTCTTGACCAGCACAACCAAGTCACAGTCAACCAGGACAGCATTGATCACGTTATCATTCCCGTTGACATTATCGTTCCCGTTAACGTTCTCGTTAGCATCCCTCTGCTCTTTTGCCATCTGCATGCGCATGTCACTCATCCATTGCATCTTTTCCGTTTCCTGACGCAGGGTCTCTGCTTTCACACGCTGATCGTGTCTGAGCAGGAACCTCTTACGCCAATACCACGCTCCTGCGGCTATCAGCAGCATGTAAATCAGAAGCATCCAACGCGTACGCCACAATGGTGGGCGGATAGTTATCTCCAACTGGCTCTCCTCGTCACCAAAGGTGCCGTCGTCGTTAAGCATACGGACATGAAGCGTATAGTCACCTGGACTCAGTGAGTTAAAGGTGATATTGGGGTTTAGCGCCGACGTGCGGACCCAGTTATCGCTGAATCCCTCCAGACGATAGACGAAACGCGACCGGTTATGTATCTCGCCGCTACTACTGCCAAGCTGGATGGTAAACTGGTCATTGTATCGCAGGGTGATTTCACGGCAGTCATCCAGGGTCTCTTCCAGGATGAGTCGTCCATCCACCTTCTCGCCTACAGGTACATCTTGCTCAAAGAGCAGCAGTCCACTGAACAGCGGACGTTCCTTGATGCGACCCTTGCCCATATTCTTGGGATTGATAATATCCAAACCGCCCTGGCCGCCCACCAGTATCAGGCCGTCAGCCGTATAACATACCGAGCGCTGGTTATAAGGCCCGTCTTGCAGTCCGTCACGGTTGTTGTAGCTACGCACCACAAAATGCCAGCTGCCGTCTTCTTCCTGCTGTGGTATGACGTTCGACACACCATGGTCGGTGACCAGCCAGATGGTACGCTTGTTGTCCTCGACGAATCCATTGACGGTAGAACCGAAGAGTCCCGATTTCATGTCAAGCAGGTACACGTTGCCTGTCTTGGAATCCCAGATGGTAGCGCCCGACGAGCTTCCCTGCCATATCAGTCCACGACTGTCCTCCATACCAGTAATAGATGACTCAGCAACGGCAACGCCGTTCTTATTATCCGCGATGTTACGGTTGACAATCTTCATGGTCTTGGGATTGATGAGCGACATATACTGGGAATGGGCCACCAGGAGCCATCCCTTCTTGGTTTTGCTAATCGTGTTGATATAGTCGCTCGGCAGCGCAGAGTTTTCCATGCGGAGGGTCTTCATGCGCCCCGTATGTTTGTCGATACGCTGTACGCCGCCACCCAGCTCACCAAGCCAGATATTGCCCCACAAGTCCTCACACACCGTCCAGATATTATTGACGTTGAGTCCTGTCGTGTCGCCCGTGGCTACGATATTCGTAACATGTCCGTCCTTAATATGTATCAGACCGCCCTCATAAGTACCAAACCACACAGAGCCGTCGCGTGCCGCTAACGAACCCACCATGGTATTCGAGCGAATGCCGCTGTTCTCACGGTCGTAGACCACCTGTTCCTGTGTTTTAGGATTATAGCGAATGATACCTTTGTCGTTGGTACCCAACCACCAATATCCTTTCTTGTCAGTACAAATGGTATTGATGTTGCCTATTTCCAGATTGACAAAACTCGACAATCCTCCTGTATAAAGGTTCAGTCCATTCGAGTAAGCACCAATCCACATGCGGTTCAGCTGGTCACGATAGAGGATGCGCAGCGTGTTGTCTGAAACCGTCGACTCGTCGCGCTTATCGTTCACAAACTGTCTGATAACCTTCTCCTTGGGGTCGGCAACAAACAGTCCTCCATGGTCAGTGGCCAGCCAAATGCGCCTCTCCTTATCTACACACATATCCCATACAGACATCTCCTCTGGCGCGCCGTCGCAGCCCATGTTACGCAGAGCCTCCTGTACCGACATCGTCCACTGCTTGGTCTTCAGGTTCAGCACATAGGCATTTCCCAAGGCTATGAGCCACAAGCCACCTCTGGCATCCAGTCGCAACTTACAGCTCTGGTTACTCACCACCTGTCTGCGGCGCAGTTCGTCGTTCTTCCAAAGGATACGGTTCTTGGCTTTGTCGAAGCAAAACACCTCACCGTTGTTCGATGAAACATACAGCCGCTTGCCGTCATCAGCATAATCCGAGACGCCAAAATCTGAATTGAATTCCTGTTCACCATACCCGAAGCGGAAGCAATGTGTCTTGCCAGCCTTCGTGTCGACATGCCAAAAGCCTCCTTCGTAGGTCTTCACCCAGAAATTCTTGTCACGGTCAATAAAAAGCTGATCAAGGCCTCCAGTCACTCCCATCTTCTCCAGCACACGCTCAGGATGGCGATCGCCACGTTCCGTCACAGGGTCAAAAATGGTATAGTTCATGCCCTGCCGCACCCACAGCTTACCGTCAGCATTCTCATAGATGGCGTCTACATAGTTGTTGCGCAGCGTCATCGTGTCCTTGACGTCCGAATAATAGGTGCGGAAGCGGTAGCCGTCGTAACGGTTCAGACCGTAAGGAGTCCCTATCCATACGTAACCCTTTGAGTCACGCAGCAGACTCAAGATGCTTGAATTGGAAAGTCCGTCACGCGTATCAAGACGGAGGAATTTCATGTCAGGCACGTTGGCCGCCACTGGCAGCAACAGTAGTGTCAATAGGAATGAAAAAAGTATCTTGCGCTTCATTTTAATCAATGTCTGACCGCAAAGGTACAATTTTTTTTCGAGACGACAAAGTTTTTCTAAAGTATTTTAAACGGCCTACTGTTTCTTGGCAGACGTTTCGCGGATGACAAGCTGCTGAGGCACGATTTTCTTGTACACCTTAGGGTCACCGTTAATATTTCTGAGCAACAGTTGACAGGCGGTGACCCCCATCAGGTGCGACTGGTCTTCAATGGCAGACATGCGAGGAGTGACGTAGGCAGCATGAACATCGTCGGTGAAGCCGATAAGCGCAACATCCTCAGGGATGCGCAGTCCACAGTTCTTAATGGCCGTAAAGGCGGCAAAACAGATAATGTCGTTGAAAGCAAGAACGGCATCAGGGCGTTTCTCACTCTTCAGCAACCGTTCAGTGGCTTCAAGGGCTACCTGATAGTCTATCTTATCGCAGACTACCAGCTCCCGGTCAATAGGCAGATGGTTTTCACGCAGGGCCTCTAAATAGCCGTGTTTACGGCGACGAACCATGTCAAGGTGGTTGGGACCACCAATGAAGGCAATGCGCCGACTACCGGTATCAATCAGATGCTGCGTAGCCATCTGGGCAGCCTCGTCGCCATTGGCGGTAACGCTGGAGAACTGGTCTGTCAGACAAGTACGGCCAAAAAACACCAGGGGGATACCCATGTCGGCAATCTCCTCATAATGGTGGTAGTCGGTGGTATTTTGAGCTAAACAGGCAATGATACCCTCTACATGCAAGCTGACAAAGTTGTCAACCGCATGCGTCTCATCTTCAAAATTCTCATGGCTATTGGCACTGATGACACTATATCCGGCACGCCGTGCCTCGTCCTCAATACCGTCAAGCACGGCAGCATAGTAGTGGGTGACAAGGTTAGGCACCACCACGCCAATCACTTTCGGGGCTTCCTTACGAAGACTCTGGGCAAAAGGGTTTGGGCGATAATTCAGTTTCTTGGCCAAATCCTTCACACGCTGTTGCATGTCCTTACCAATCTCAGGAGAACTGCGCAAGGCTCGGCTGACAGTTGCAATACTGACCCCTAATTCCCGGGCAAGATCCTTTAGCGAGGTACGATGTTGTTTCTTTTGTGCCATTTTTTGAGTTAGTTAGACTTTGCAAAAGTACAAATAAAAGTCGAAACCCGCAAACGTTTACGTGCAATTTTTGCATTTTTTTGTTGCATGATGGCAGAAAAGTACGTACCTTTGCACCAGAAACAAGAAAACAGAAAAGAATGAGTAATGAATAGTTGATAATAAGTTAGTTAGAAAAGGATTGGGGATGTCGTGAGATATCCCTAATTTTTTTGTCTCCAAATGCCGCCCTTAAAGCAGTTTGCAACCACCGCTCACAAAGGCTTCCGCCTTTTGTATATCAGTAGCGTGGTCTATATCCAGCACCTTCGTAAACGGCCATGCCTGAACCCTGCAACCAGCAGTCACCAACGCCCGCTGGAAGTTCCGCATACGTTTTTCGCCACGTGAAATACAGCCATTCAGTACATTGAAGACGGAAGGAGTCAGTCCGTAAATACCTGCAGATACCAGAACGGACTGCTCACCCCTACCCTCGCCACGGAGGAGAGGTGGGGCATCATGGAACCCTGTAATATGCTGTTGGGCATCGACAGTGACATAAAGGGGTTTCTCGTCGTCGATATACGTGGTGACACCCATCAAAGCATCACCCTCATACTGTGAAAACGCCCTGACATACGCCTTGAATTCGTCCTCACGGAATATGGTGTCTACCGTCGTCAGGACAAAGGGGGCGTCCGTCAGGTACTGACTCATGGCATGAAGGCTGTGCATGGACGACGGGGTGCTTCTGACAATGAATCGCAGGGGGACTGGCCGTCCCTGCAAGCCGTCGCGCTGGATGTCGAGCAGGTGCTGCGCCACCGGCGTCATCTGTTCGTTGCAAATGACGACAATCTCTTCTGCGTCGTTCTCCATGAATATCCGTATCAGACGATCCATCAGGCACTCGCCAGCTACCTTCACCAATGGTTTCGGTACTGCCACGCCTTCGGCAGCCAAACGACTACCCTCTCCTGCTGCTATGACTGCATATTTCATGATTCTAAACTTGATATGACTGATGCATTCCTCAGAACATCATCGTGAAGCCGAGGCGGATGCTGTTCTTGTGACCGCGGGTGGGTGGATTGTAGTTCATACGCCGCACATACTCTATCTGGAAGAAGCGCAGGATACCGCGCACGCCAGCCGAGATTTCCCAATATGGCACACGCGGATTCATGACGTAAGACTCGTCGGGGAAGTACATTAGGGTACTACTGCCGGCATTCTCGGGCAGGAAGGGATTGTTCTTGTCGGACAGTCCACCCCACAGCATCTTGACACCGAGGTACTCGCGGAGTCGGGCGCGGCGAACAAGGGGAATGCGGTTCAGAATCTTGCCCTGCATGTCCCAGTTGAGATCGACGCTCCAGAAGCGGTCGTTGAGGAACTCCATATTGGTGAGCAGGTTAAACGTCTGCTTGTGGCTAATGATGGACAGGTTGGCGGCAGGCATGCAGAGCAGGGGGAAGGGAACCTGGTTCCACTGGATGCCAGCGCGGGTGTAGAGGTCGATGCGACCCCAGCTGCTAAGCCAGAAGCGTTTGAAGATGCTGGCTTCGGTATAGTTATAGTCATAGTCGCCACCCATGAACCCTTTAACGCCGAGTGAGTGGCTGAGGGTGAAGATGGGTGCTTCGCGGTTGACCTTGATGCGGCGCTGCTTGGAGTTGGTATAGAGCGCATTAGGGCTATATTCTATCTCGGCCTTCAGCTCGGTGGTACGAATGGGGACAGAGGGGTTCATGCCGTCTTCCTCGAGCGGGAAGCTGAGCGGCGTGAAGGTCATGTTGCCAGCGGCCTCGTTCTTCTCGGTCTTGACGTAGAAGAGGGTGCGCAGGCCGTACATCTGCTCATATTCGAAGGTGAGCTGCTGGCGGTTGTAGTACATCATCTTATCAACCTTTGTCCACCTCAGGGATGAGAAGAGGTTGTCTTTGTCGGTAGACAAAAACTTGTCTGAGGGCGACATTACGTCGTAGGTGGTCAAGAACGAAATGTTGCGCTTGGGGAACTCCTCGGGCTGGTACTTCTTCCGGTTCAGCGACCACGTCAGCAGCGAGTTGTAATAGTTGGTCTTGCTCTTCCAACCACGGGCCACAAAGCCTTTCCAGAAAAGGTGTGGCGAAAGGTTCGCCGTAGTCATGGCACCGATGCGCGTGCGCAGGCCGTCGATGAAGTTGGTGCTGATCATAGCCGTGACGGGACCGATATCTACCTTGCTGTTCTTGCCGGTCTCTATGAAGTTCTCCGTCAGTATCTTAAAGCCAGTAAGGATGATACCGAAACCCTTGGTATGTTGCATGCCCTTGAGGAAACCGTCCATCTGCGACTCGCTGCGCGTCAAATCGACCTTGCGCTGCTGTTGCCAGAAGTCGTTGTCCTGCATCTGGGCGTAGGGATCGACCACGGTCTTGGCCTTGCCCTTGAAGAGTTTCTTGGGAATCTCGTCGAACTGATAGTCGGAGAGGCGTGTGGAACGGATAGCCACACCCTTTTGCAGGAAGTCGAACAGCACCAATTCAACCACCATGTCGTCCACGCTGAGCACCCACTCGCCCGTGGGCAACTGGGAGAACTCCTGCGTGATGCGTAAAGCCTCGACAAAGTTGACGTCGGTCTGGTTGGGCAGAATGATGTCACAACGCTTCACCTGATGCGTAGAGTCAGCCAAAACATAGAGGTCGCCGCGGAAGCCGAAGTCCTGCTGGTTGTTAGGCAGGAAGTGCAACTGGATGCAGGGGTAGCTATCAACCATCAGTGTATCCTCGATGTAGTAGCGATAGAACGAGATGGCTCCGTCGCTGATGGGCGACGTGAAGGGATGCTGAAGGATGCGCACCTGCTCGTCGTAGATGTTGACGTCGGTAAAGACATCCTTCGAGACGACGTTCAGGACGTCGCCCGTCTGGAAGAAGTCGTTCAGACCTGATGACTTCTGTCCCTTAACAATGTCCTTCTCACTGTGTGGAGAACGGCGGTAGATTGTCTGCGTCACCGTCTCATCGACGCTGAGGGGCAGGATGAGCTTGCCCGTCTGCTGGCATTTCTCAATATGGTTGACCAACCACGGAAACTTGTTGAAGCGGGGGTTGAACAACATATTGGGACTCATGTCGTTCAAAGCCAGCGTCAGTTTCTGGTACTTGGTGTATTGGTAGTAGTCGCGGTTCGAGAGGTCGGTTTTCCGCTTGTTGGCAATGACCTTCTTCATCAGTTCCACAGCAGGATTGTTCTTACGGCTGTAGCGGCTACGCTTCGACTTCACCGTCACCTCGCCCAATGTCTTGGTGTCGGACTTCAGCGACACGAGCAGGCGATGAGTGTTCTCCTTAATAGGCACCGTGCGCGTCTTGTAGCCCACTGCACTGAACGTCAGCTTCGAACCCACGTGCTTGGCAATGGAGAAATAGCCACGGTGATCGCACATGGTCGTAATCTTCTCACCCTTATACTGCACGGTCACAAACCCAAGGCTGTCACCCGTCTGGTCGTCAATGGCATAGCCGGTAATCTTCTCTTGCGCCTGTGCCGGCAGGACGAGAGCCATCACCAGCAGCAGGAAAATGTACTTGATGTTCTTCTTCACAATAATTCGTTCAAATCGTTTATAATATTATCTGGCAGCGACTCGTCGACGGGGGTGTCCGTCCACTGCCTGCCGCGCAGCCATACCGTGCGGCAACCCGCCTCGCGGGCGGGAATGATGTCTTTGTTCATACTGTCGCCCACCACGGTGACTTCGCCGGGCTGCAAGCCCAAAGCCTCCACGCCTAACAGGAAGATGCGCGGGTCTGGCTTGCGAATGCACACCACGGCGGACTCCACGACGTGCCGGAACAGGCCGTCAAGTCCAAACTCATGCAGCACCGTATGGAGATTGCCGTAGAAATTGCTCACCAGCACCAATGGCACTCTTTCTGCCAACTGTGCCAGCACCTCACGACTATGTGCCACATGGCGCAGCGTCTGTGCATAGACATCGTCAAGCACCTGCTCATGGTAGGACAGGCATCCTGCCCGTTCCATCTCAATGCGCAGCTTCACATCGAGCGTTTGGCGAAAGGTATCCTGCGGCTTCACCAAGGGTTCGCGCCCCATCGTGCGCTCCGCATAGACGTATGCCTCACGGAATTTTGCCTCGCCGACCGGGATGCCTGCCTGCTGCCATGCTTGCCATAGCACCTGACCCCAATGGCACCCACCCGTATCGAGCGTGCCGCCATAGTCAAATATATATGCGCGCGAACATATTAATGTACTATCCACGGTTCAGTTTCTGTTTTATTCGTTCTGCAATAGCCACTGCCGCCTCATCACGACACCGTGAGAAACTGGGCCAGTCGTTGAGGTCAACCAGCACCAACTGGCCGTCAGGCTGTATGATGCAGTCAGCGCCATAGACCTCCAGACCCACTATGCAAGCCGCCTTATCAAGCATTGTCAGCAAAGCCCCCGCATCGAAAGGATAATGATGCGGAATTCCGTTGTGCGCCTCGCTGTCGAATTTCCATTCACCATCATCTCCTGGATAATAGTATCGGAAGAAGGCAGTGCCTCTGACGGCATAGCATTTCACGAGGTCGCCCACCACATGGGCACGTACCTCAGGACGGAGCCCTCGCTGGCGCATCGTCCGCACGGCATCTTCCACATCTTGCATCGTAGGAACATACACTACGTCGTCCTCCGACTCCGCCGTACCATAGCCGCGCTTGACCCAATAGCCGTCATTGCCACGATGGGGAGGAACAGGAATGCCCTTACGCTCCAGCAGTTTCATCATGTCACAGCGGGCTGTGGCCGTCATCACACTTGTCGCGCTGTTAATCACAGGCACCTGCTGGAGAGGATACAGGTATGAAAGGGTCCTGTCGTCACGCCCCATCGTTACGTAGGCATCACCCGCCGGTAGCTCCGTCAGATTTTCTTCATTGATGATGTCTGCACACGGAAAGCCGTCCTGCACCAGCAGGCTTCGCACGGCAGCGAGAATGGCAGCATCCTTGTCTATAGAATGGGGAGAGTAGCGGGGCGCCCTTCCGATGAACACAATCTTCTGCATGCACTACTTGTTTAGTTCCACCCAGAAGACAGAGCCCTCACCGTATGTTGACGCCATGCCGACATCGCCATTCAGGGTCATGGCAAGACTTCGGCATATACTCAGTCCCAGTCCTGTACCCGGTACGAATTCATCAACCTTGAAGAAACGCTCAAAGAGACGCTCGTCACACTTGTCCTCAGGAATGCCCTTGCCCGTGTCACGCACCCAAATACGGTACTTGTTGCCGACAGACGTACACCCGAGTGTCACCTGTCCCTCGCTGGTAAACTTCAAGGCATTGTTCACATATTGGTTCAGAATCTCACGCAGACGGTCACGGTCGGTAGTGAGCGTCGGCAAGCTGCCAGCATCTTCTACAACGATCGGCACACCCTTCTCCTTGCATTGCAAGTCATATTTGGTAATGAGTTCCTTGAAAACCAGTTCTACTCCAAAGGTAGACGTATTGAGTTCTCCGCCACCACGAGCCTCCAGTTTCGACATACTGACAATGTCGTCAAACAGACGCAACAGATGGTCGTTATTCTTCTTTATCAAGCCTATCAGCTTCCTGCGCTCTTCCTCGTCTTCAACCAAAGTCAGGACATCGCTGAAACCCACGATAGCATTCAACGGCGTACGTATCTCATGGCTGATATTCGCCAGGAAGGCCGACTTCAGCCGGTCGCTCTCCTCGGCATGATAGACGGCATCCATCAGCGCCTTTTCTATTTCTTTCTGCTGGTCAATGCGCATAATAGCTCCCACAACACTCAAAGGATTTCCCTGCAAGTCACGTTTGTCGATGGTGGCAAAGCCCTCCGTCCAATAGAAGTTGTCGCTATGGGGAATCCTCATCCGGTACTGCAAGTGCAGGTCGTCCATGCGACCAGCCATCAAGTCCTCCATACCTTGCCTGACCATTTCAGCATCGGCAGGGTCCATCAATTCATAAACCTCTTCGATCGTCGAGTCAGACGATATGGATACGCTGTCGTTCTGGTCACGGTAATCACTTTTAAGCATCACCGCATGCGTGGGAACGTCCAAACGCCAGACTGCAAGTTTCATAGCCTTCAGGATGAAGTCGTACTCCACGGAATGGTTCTTCAACTTAGCAAGCCGCGTCACATTGCCTTTCAACGTACGGGAATGACGATACTGAACCCACAACAGCACGAGGGCCGTAAGAAGCATGGGAATCCCGACAATCCATATCAGAATGTCGAGTCTTATAGACGCTATCAGCGGGGAAAATACAGTCGCAACAGTTAGGGTCATGACGCTTCTATCGTTGAATTCACGGGCAAAGGTACGAAATAATGCTTAATTCTTAATGCTTAAAGCTTAATTTTTTTCAATTTTTCAATTCTTCAATTCTTTAATTCTTCTTTTTTTTTCACAGCGGCAGCAAATTTTTCACTATTCACTTTTCCTTTTTACTTTATTTTCGTACCTTTGCAGCACATTTACATATTTACATCATGACACAGGAATTTGAAATGATCGCCAAGACCTTTATGGGACTTGAACCTGTCTTGGCGAAAGAACTGACGCAGTTGGGCGCCAACAATGTACAAATCGGGCGACGCATGGTCTCCTTTTCTGGCGACAAAGAGATGATGTACCGTGCCAACTTCCAACTGCATACTGCCATCCGCATCCTGAAACCCATTAAGCATTTTCGCGCTCTTTCCGCCGACGATGTCTATGAAGGCGTGAAAACCGTCGACTGGTCGGACTATCTTGCCCTCGACAAGACCTTTGCCGTGGACTCTGTGGTATTCTCCGAGGAGTTCCGCCACTCTAAGTTCGTGGCCTACAAGGTAAAAGACGCTATTGTCGACCAGTTCCGCGAGAAGACCGGACAGCGCCCCAATATCAGCATCTCCAACCCTGACATGCGACTGCATATCCATATCGCTGATGTAGCACCCGGCGAAAGCGAGTGTACACTGTGCCTCGACTCCAGCGGCGAGAGCCTGCACCGTCGCGGCTACCGTCAGGAGTCTGTCGAGGCTCCGCTGAACGAAGTGTTGGCTGCCGGCATGATATTGATGACGGGCTGGCAGGGCGAAACAGACTTCATCGACCCCATGTGCGGCAGTGGCACAATACTCATTGAGGCGGCTCTCATTGCCCGTAACATGGCGCCGGGCCTGTTCCGCAAGGAGTTCGCTTTCGAGAAGTGGCCTGACTTCGACGCCGACCTCTTCGATGAGATATACAACGACGACTCCAAGGAACGCGAGTTCCACCACCACATCTACGGTTACGACGTCGACATCAAGGCTGTCAACACGGCACGCCTCAACGTCAAAGCGGCAGGTCTAACCAGCGACATCACGGTGGCTGAACAAGACTTCAAGAACTTCACACAGCCCAAGGAGAAGAGCATCATGGTGACCAACCCGCCCTACGGCGAACGCATATCGACTCCAGACCTGCTCGGCACGTACAAGATGATTGGCGAACGTCTGAAGCATCAGTTTACGGGAAACGACGCCTGGATTCTGAGCTACCGCGAGGAGTGTTTCGAGCAGATAGGTCTGAAGCCCAGCATTAAGATACCGCTCTTCAACGGATCCCTGGAATGTGAGTTCCGCAAATACCAGATGTTCGACGGTAAGATGCGCGAGTTCCGCTCTGAAGGCGGCGTCGTCAAGACCGAGGAGGAGAAGCGCCAGATGGCCGAGAAGCACCGCTTCAAGAAGGAGCGCGAGTTCAAGAAACGCTTGGACGAACAGGAAGAGAATGAGGGTGCCGACATCCGCGGCTTCAAGTTCCATTCGCTGGAGCGCAAGGAGCCCCGAAAGCCAAGAGAGCCTCGGGAATCCCGAGATTCCAGAGATTCCAGAAACTCCAGAGACGCTAGAAACGACAGGGATTTCAGAAAGTCCCGTAGCCCCAGAGCTCCAAAGGACTTTAAGAATACCAAGGATTATAAGAAGAACAGGAGGTTCCGCGATGACGACGAAGATTAAACTGCCGCTATTCCTGTTGGCCCTTCTATTCATCCCACAATTACCAATGAGTGCGCAAGATAAGCTTTTCAGTCTGGAAGACCTTAATTTCGGCGGCACCAACTACCATAACCTGCAGCCCAAGAACCTTTGGCTGACGTGGTGGGGTGACGAACTGATACGGACCGACGTGGAGGAGTGCTACATCATCGACAAGAAAACCGGCAAGGAAACGGTGCTCTTCACCCTCGACGACATCAACAGTTGGGCGAAAAGTGATGACACGTACTTTGTGCGGCATCTGATGAATGCATCCTTCCCCTATCCTGACAAGCCTCTTGTGCAGGTAGGCAACCGAAAGGCAATCATCTTGGTTGACTTCAAGGACAAAAAGGTAGTCTGGCAGGACAGCATCTCCGGCCAGCAAGCTAACGACTGGAACAGCACCTCAAAAGCCACGGCATACGTAGAGGGTAACCAACTATATGTTGCTGACGGTCAGGGCAACAAGCATCAGCTGACAACGGATGGCAGCCGTGAGATTGTCTACGGGCAAAGCGTTCACCGTAATGAGTTCGGCATCAACAAGGGAACCTTTTGGAGTCCCGATGGCCAGCGCCTGGCCTTCTACCGCATGGACCAGAGCATGGTGGCTGACTACCCGCAGGTTGACATCTTCCCCCGGGAAGCAACATACGAACCGGACAAATACCCGATGGCGGGCATGACGTCGCACAACGTCACCGTCGGCATCTATGACCTCCGTACCAACCGCACCGTCTATCTCCACACCCTAGCCTCTTCTGACGATCTTGTCGTCACCCCCCCCACCTCTGCCAATGGTCCTGTAGGCAGCGGCTCAGCCGCTGACAACCTCCCCGTCTACTTCACCAACATCGCCTGGAGCCCCGACGGCGCCACCGTCTACCTGTTTGAACTCAACCGCGACCAGAACGACTGCCGCCTCGTTTCCTACGACGCTGCCACAGGCCAGCGTCAGGCTGAACTCTATCGCGAAACCAGCGACAAGTATGTGGAACCCCTGCACCCCATCCAGTTCCTGCCATGGGATGACAGCAAGTTCATTATGCAGAGCCAGCGCGACGGCTACAACCACCTCTATTTATATAGCAAAGACGGGCGGCTGCTGCGCCAACTGACGAGCGGTCCCTGGGTAGTACAGGAGGTACTGGGGTTCAACAAGAAGCAGAAGAGCATCATTATCGCTGCCAACAAATACCATCCCCTGCATCGCTGGCTCTACAGTGTCAGCGTTGCCAATGGCAAGATGAAAGATTTGGTCACTGCCGACGGTGTACACCGTGGGGAGCTCTCGGCATCGGGTGCTTACCTAATAGACACCTATTCGGCACCCACTCAGCCCCGCAACATCGACGTGGTAGACCTTGCAAAACTCAAAGCCAAAAGGCTTCTGACTGCCGACGACCCGTGGACTGGCTACCAGCAACCTCTGTTTGAGTGCGGCTCCATCAAGGCCGCCGACGGCACGACAGACCTTTACTATCGCATGGTGAAGCCTGCTGACTTCGACCCTGCCAAGAAATACCCCACCGTCGTCTATGTCTACGGCGGTCCTCATGCCCATAATGTTGAAGCATCGTGGCATTGGCACAGCCGTTCATGGGAGACTTTTATGGCCCAGAAAGGCTACGTTCTCTTCATCCTCGACAACAGAGGCAGCGAGAACCGTGGGCGCAATTTCGAGCAGGCCACCTTCCGCCAGCTGGGACAGATCGAGATGCAGGACCAGATGCTGGGCGTGGAATACCTCAAGAGCCTACCCTACGTCGATATGGACCGCCTCGGTGTCCATGGTTGGTCGTTTGGCGGCTTCATGACCATCTCGCTCATGCTCAATTACCCCGAGGTTTTTAAGGTCGGCGTGGCTGGCGGCCCTGTCATCGACTGGAAGTGGTATGAGGTAATGTACGGCGAGCGTTATATGGATACGCCGCAGCAAAACCCCGAAGGCTATGCCAAGGCGTCCCTCATCGATAAGGCCAAGAACCTCAAGGGCAAATTACAAATCATTACGGGCTACAACGACAATACCGTTGTTCCACAGCAATGCCTCTCGTTCCTCAATGCCTGCATTAAGGCCGGCACCCAGCCCGACTTCTTTGTCTACCCTGGTGAGGAGCACAACATGCGGGGTCATGCCAGCGTTCATCTGCACGAAAGAATTACCCAATACTTCGAAGACTATCTGAAGTAGTTCATTGTTCATAGTTTATAGTTCATAGTTATGAAGGAAGAACAGATATTAATCCGCATTACCGGTCAGGACCGCCCGGGACTGACAGCAGGCATTATGGGCATTCTGGCCAAGTACGACGCGCAGATTTTGGACATCGGTCAGGCCGACATCCACTCTACCCTGTCGCTGGGCATCCTCATCCGCATAGACGACACCAAGTCGGGCTTTGCCATGAAGGAACTGCTGTTCAAAGCCACCGAGCTGGGTGTCAACATCGGTTTTTCACCCATCACCGACGACGAATACGAGAACTGGGTGGGGCACCAGGGCAAGAACCGCTATATCCTTATGGTCATGGGGCGCCAGTTGGAAGCCAGCCAGATAGAGGCAGCCACACGCATCATTGCCGACCAGGGACTGAACATCGACAGCATTCTGCGACTGACGGGACGCAAGAGCATCAAGCAGTTAGACAAGCACAACCGTGCCTGCATCCAGTTCTCGCTACGCGGCGAGCCCACCAACAGGCAGGAGATGCAGTCGAAGCTGATGAAGATTTCGCAGGAGATGGAGATAGACTTCTCGTTCCAGCGCGACGACATGTTCCGGCGTATGCGACGCCTCATCTGCTTTGACATGGACTCGACGCTTATCCAGACCGAGTGTATTGACGAACTGGCGGAGCGCAACGGTGTAGGTGCCGAAGTGCGGGCCATCACAGAGAGTGCCATGCGTGGCGAGATAGATTTCAAGGAGAGTTTCACGCGACGGGTGTCGTTGCTGAAGGGACTGGATGTCAGCGTCATGCAGGACATTGCCGAGCACTTGCCCATCACTGAGGGCGTGGACCGTCTGATGTCCATCCTCAAGACCTGCGGCTATAAGATAGCCATCCTCTCGGGCGGCTTCACCTATTTCGGCGAATACCTGCAACGCCGCTATGGCATCGACTACGTCTATGCCAACGAGTTGGAGATTGGCGACGACGGGAAGCTGACAGGCCGTTACGTCGGTGAGATTGTCGATGGTCATCGCAAGGCCGAGCTGCTGAAACTCATTGCCCAAGTGGAGAAGGTGAACCTGGCACAGACCATCGCTGTAGGCGACGGTGCCAACGACCTGCCCATGATTAGTGCAGCAGGACTCGGCATCGCCTTCCACGCCAAACCCCGCGTAGTGGCCAACGCCAAGCAGTCCATCAACACCATCGGACTCGACGGCGTGCTCTACTTCCTCGGCTTCAAAGACTCCTACCTCGGCGAACAAGGCAAGCTGTAAGAAATATGAATGACGAATTAAGAAAAATAAAAAGATGAAAATACTATTGTTAGGCAGCGGCGGACGCGAACACGCCTTAGCATGGAAAATTGCCCAGAGTGAGAAATGTGAGAAACTGTATGTTGCCCCAGGCAATGCAGGGACGGGAAGCATCGCCCTGCAAACCGGCGGCACAAGTGAGAATATTGCTATGAAGGCCGACGACTTCGAGGCCGTCAAGACGTTCTGCGTAGAGAAAGGCATTGACATGGTCGTCGTTGGTCCCGAAGACCCGTTAGTGAAGGGTATCTACGACGACATGAAAGCCGACGCAAAGACGAAGGACATTCCCGTCATCGGGCCGTCGAAGGCCGGTGCCGTATTGGAGGGTTCAAAGGACTTTGCCAAAGCCTTCATGATGCGCCACAACATTCCCACGGCACGCTACGAGACCTTCGACGGCGAGCATGTTCAGGAAGGACTGGCATTTCTTGAGACGCTGACACCGCCTTATGTACTGAAGGCTGACGGTCTATGTGCCGGTAAGGGCGTACTGATTCTGCCAACCCTTGACGAAGCGAAGAAGGAACTGCAGGAGATGTTGGGCGGCATGTTCGGCAACGCTTCGAGCCGCGTCGTCATCGAGGAGTTCATGAGCGGCATCGAGTGCTCGGTATTTGTACTGACCGATGGTGACCACTACAAGATACTGCCTGAGGCCAAAGACTACAAGCGCATCGGCGAGGGTGACACGGGACTGAACACCGGTGGCATGGGCAGCGTGACTCCTGTACCCTTTGCCACGAAAGAGTGGATGCAGAAGGTAGAGGAGCGCATCATCCGTCCCACGGTGGAGGGGCTGAAAGCTGATGGCATTGACTACAAAGGCTTCATTTTCTTCGGTCTTATCAACCGCACCAACACACCTACTGGCGAGCCAGAACCCTACGTCATTGAATACAACTGTCGCATGGGCGACCCCGAGACGGAGAGCGTCATGCTGCGCCTGAAGTCAGACCTCGTTGACCTGTTGGAAGGTGTGGCAGAAGGCAACCTCGACCAGCGCAGCATTGTATTCGACGAGCGTGCTGCCGTCTGTGTCATGCTGGTCAGTGGCGGCTATCCGCAGGCTTACCAGAAGGGCTACCCCATTACGGGCATACCTGAAGCCTCCGACGCCATCGGACAATCAGTACGCACTGTTGTCTTCCATGCCGGTACAGCGATGAAAGACGGCCAGGTGGTTACCAACGGCGGTCGCGTCATCGCCGTCAGCAGCTACGGCAAAGACAAGGCTGAAGCCCTGCAGAAGTCGTTCACCGAGGCACAGAAAATTCAGTTCACCGACAGGTATTTCCGCCATGACATTGGAGCGGATTTGTAAGTATTGAGTTTTGAAGAAACAGTTACAGAATAAAATTGCCGAGAGCAAACTGGCGTTGCCCGTTATCGTGTTGTACGCCCTCGTCGTATGGCTGCTGTGCGGACTCATCACCGAACAGTGGTGGCTACAGTTCGGCTGCTTTGCCATCTCCACCTACCTGATGGTGGAGTTGAACAACGTCTATGCACTTATCCGCATCTATTCGCGCATGGTAAGCTGCACGTTCCTGGCACTCGCATGCTGTGGCTGTTTCCTGTTTCCATCGTTGCGAGGAGCCATCTTCCAACTCTGTTTCATCGGTAGCATCATCATCCTGTTTCACAGCTACCAAGACAAGCAGAGCGTCGGAACCACCTACTACAGTTTCCTGATGCTGGGCTTGGCCAGCATGGCCTTCGTCCACATCGTCTTCCTGATTCCGATACTATGGATACTGATGGGCACCCACCTCCAATCGCTCTCCTGGCGCACCTTCGGGGCATCGCTGTTGGGCGTGCTGACTCCTTATTGGATTTCTGCTTGCTGGTTCATCTATCAAGAGGACTTCACGCCTCTCTTTACACACTTCGAGGCATTGGCAGTATTTGACTTCCCCTTTGACTACCAGTCTCTGTCATTGAGCCAAATTCTCTACTACTTCCTCATCGTCATCCTGACGCTGACAGGTATCGTCCACTATATCCGGCGACACCAGGGCGACAAGATACGTATCCGTCTGCTCTATGGGTTCTTTGCATGGATAGACATCGTCACGCTGACATTCTTGGCGTTACAGCCCCAGCATTACGACGCTCTGATACGTGTCGCGACGGTGTGTACGGCTCCGCTGCTGGCTCACTTCATTGCACTGACCAATACGAAGGTCACCAACATCGCCTTCTTCGTCATCATCGGTACCATCCTCATCCTCACCACCTACACGTTATGGACGGCATCATCTCTCTTCTAATCAGCTACGGTTACTGGGGAATGTTTGTCACAGCCTTTGTGGCGGGGTCGTTCTTCCCGTTTTCCAGCGAGGCGGTGATGACCGGCCTGCTTGCCGCCGGACTGGACCCATGGGGACTCATTATCTACGGCACGGCTGGCAACGTGCTGGGCGGCATGTTCAATTACGGTGTAGGGCGCATGGGACGGCTGGAGTGGATAGAGCGTTACCTGCACGTCAAACAGAAAGACCTGGACCGGGCCACACGCTTCATGGCGGGGCGCGGTGCATGGATGGGCTTCTTTGCCTTCGTCCCTATCCTGGGGTCGGCCATTACTATCGTCCTCGGCCTGATGCGTGCCAATCCCATTATCTCGTTCATCAGCATTACTATCGGCAAATTCCTGCGTTACGTAGTACTCATCTACGGTGCCAACCTACTTATTGGTTAAAAAAACTCAATTATCAATTTTCAATTATCAATTATCAATTAATAGTAGTAACTTTGCAGGTTAGAATCAACAATCACAGATTAGCATAATGAAACAATTCAGACTTGTGGACAACATCCTGGGCTGGCTGACCTTTGCCATTGCAGCCTTCGTGTATTGTTCCACCATCGAGCCGACAGCCTCGTTCTGGGACTGCCCGGAGTTCATTTCTACGGGTTATAAACTGGAAATCGGACACCCGCCGGGTGCCCCGTTCTTCATGCTCACGGCAAACCTCTTCTCGCAGTTTGCCTCAGACCCCAGCCACGTTGCCTATATGGTCAACATGATGAGTGCGCTGCTCTCGGCAGCAACGATACTCTTCCTGTTCTGGACCATCTCGCATCTCGTCAGGCGTCTGCTCATCAAGCAGGAAGACTTCAGAGCTGCCACCACACTGAGCGATTTATCATGGAGCAAACTGATAGCCATCGAAGCATCTGCCATGGTGGGTGCCCTCATCTATACGTTCAGCGACACCTTCTGGTTCTCGGCTGTCGAGGGTGAGGTCTATGCCTACTCGTCGGCGTTTACCGCCGTGGTATTCTGGCTCATCCTGAAGTGGGAAGACCAGGCTGACCAGCCCCATGCCGACCGCTGGCTGGTGCTTATCATGTACATGACGGGCCTCTCCATTGGTGTCCACCTGCTGAACTTGCTGTGCCTGCCTGCCATCGTGCTGGTCTATTACTATCGCAAGTTCCCGACAGACGACCCGAAGCGCGACCTGAAGGGTTCACTGATTGCCCTATTTATCTCGGTAGTTATTCTCGCCGCCGTGCTCTATGGTGTCGTTCCCGGCATCGTACAGGTCGGTGGATGGTTCGAGTTGCTGTTCGTCAACATCCTCGGCTGTCCGTTTAACACGGGTGAGATCATCTACATCATCCTGCTTATAGGCGTCATCATCTGGGCCATTTGGGAAACAGAGAAAGGACGCAAAATGGTCAATGGTCAATGGTCAATGGTCAATGAGAAGCGTCAGAACATTGCCTTCCTGTTGGCTTTGGCCATGCTGGGTATTCCTTTCTACGGCCACGGCTGGATGTCGGTCTTCATCGGCATCGTCGTACTGGCTGTGCTGTGGTTCGTGTTAGGTTACAAGAAGAACCAGAAGCCGTTAGTGACGGCCCGCATCAAGAATACGTCTCTGCTGTGCATGCTGATGCTCATGATTGGTTACTCGTCGTATGCTCTCATCGTCATCCGCTCGGCAGCCAATCCCCCCATGGACCAGAACTCGCCCGAGGACATCTTTACGCTGGGTGAATACCTGGGCCGTGAGCAGTACGGCCAGCGTCCGCTGTTCTATGGTCAGGCATACACTTCACAGGTTGCATTGGAGAAGGATGGTGAATACTGCCGTCCCGTCATGACCAAGGGCGACCCCGTGTGGCAGCGCAAGGAGAAGGCTTCGCCCGACGAAAAAGACCAGTACTTCATTGTCCGCACCAAGGATGAATATAAGTATGCCCAGAACATGCTGTTCCCCCGCATGTACAGTTCCGGTCACCGTGCAGCCTACGAAAGCTGGATGGGCGGTGTCGACGGCCGCGAGGAGCAGTACGACCGTTGCGGCGAGATGGTCACCGTCAAGGTTCCCTCGCAATTGGAGAACCTGCGTTTCTTCATCTCCTACCAGTGCAACTTCATGTACTGGCGCTATTTCATGTGGAACTTTGCCGGTCGTCAGAACGACCTGCAGGGCAATGGCGAACTGGAGCATGGCAACTGGCTCAGCGGCTTCGACTGGTTTGACAACTGGCGTCTGGGCGACCAGGACCTGCTGCCTGACGAGCTGAAAGAGAACAAAGGACACAATGTATTCTACTGCCTGCCGCTGATCTTAGGACTCATCGGACTCTTCTGGCAGTCGCTGGCCAAGCACCACGGCAATGCCAAGGACCAGACGGGCATCCGCCAATTCTGGGTGGTATTCTTCCTGTTCTTCATGACGGGTCTGGCCATCGTCATCTACCTGAACCAGACACCCATGCAACCCCGTGAGCGTGACTACGCCTACGCTGGTTCGTTCTATGCCTATGCCATCTGGTGCGGCATCGGCGTGGCTGCTATCATTGAGATGATTAGGGAAAAGGTAAAAGTGAACAGTGAGAAAATGGCTACCGCCCTTGCTGCCATTGTCAGCATCATCTGCCTGCTGGTTCCCGTACAAATGGCCTCACAGACGTGGGACGACCACGACCGCTCAGGCCGCTATACCTGCCGCGACTTCGGACAGAACTACCTCATGTCGCTCCAAGACGAGGGCAACCCCATCATCTTCACCAACGGCGACAACGATACCTTCCCCTTGTGGTACAACCAGGATGTCGAAAACTTCAGGACTGATGCCCGCGTCTGCAACCTCAGCTACCTGCAGACTGACTGGTATATTGACCAGATGCGCCGCCCGGCCTACAACTCCCCGTCGGTACCCATCACATGGGAGCGCATTGAATACTGCGCCGGCACCAACGAGTATGTCACCGTGGAGCCACGCATGAAGGAGGCTGTTCTCGAGCATTACAAGGAGAACCCTGAGGAGGCACGCAAGCAGTTCGGTGACGATCCCTTTGAACTGAAGAACGTGATGAAATACTGGGTACGCTCGAAGAATGCAGACCTGCACATGATTCCCACGGACACCCTCTATATGACCATTGACAAGGAAGCCGTACGCAAGAGCGGTATGATGATGGCCGCTGACAGCATTCCCGACCGCATGGTCATCTCGCTCAAAGGTAAGAGCGCCCTCTACAAGGGTGACCTCATGATACTGGAGATGCTGAACCAGTGTAACTGGACGCGTCCCATCTATGTGGCCGTCAGCGTGGGTGACGACAACTACATCAACCTTGGCGACAACACCATCACCGAGGGTCTGGTGTACCGCATCACGCCGTTTACCACCAGTCAGGACGGAAAGGCCATCGAGGGTGTCAAGAACTTCGACACGAAGCGTACCTACGACAATGTCATGACGCGCTTTAAGTTCGGCGGCATCGACAAGCCCGGCATCTATCTTGACGAGACTGTCATGCGCATGTGCTACACCCACCGCCGCATCATGGCTCACCTGGCTTCCGAACTGGTTTCCGACGGTAAGCAGAAAGAGGCCGAACAAGTGCTACGCTATACGGAAAAGATGATTCCCGTCTACAATGTCGCCCATAACTACAGCTCCGGCTCCATGGATTTGGCACGGGCCTGGGCAGCATTGGGCAACAAGAAGGAGGCCTTCACCATCATCAATGCCCTGTGGAAGAACTCTGCCCAGTATGCTCGCTGGTATTGTTCGCTTGATGGTTCCCGCTTTGAGTCTTCCCAAAACGACTTCGCCATGCACTTCTACATCTTGCAGCAGTTGGCCGGCCTTGCTGAAACGCTTGACGTGAAGTGGTACGAGCAGCATCTGAACGAGCTGAGTGCGCTGGTACAGAAGTATGAAGATAAAGGTGGAAACTTAGGGTATTGAAGAATTGAAAAATTGAAAAATTGAAGAATTGAAGAATTGAAGATAAAGCGGTGATTATAGAACAACCCTCCATCTGGCTGCGCTGGCTATACCCCAAGGCACTATGGCGTATGGACCGCCACGAACGGTCGGTGTACCTGACCTTCGATGACGGTCCTATACCAGAGGCCACACCGTTCATTCTCGACATGCTGAAGCGCTATGGCATCAAGGCAACCTTTTTCATGGTTGGCGACAATGCCAGGAAATACCCCGAGTTGCACCAGCGTGTCGTTGATGAAGGGCACCGCATCGGCAACCACACGCACAACCATATCAGCGGTTTCCGTCACTCCGTCCACGAATACAGCTACAACGTCGAAAAAGCCAATGCCTACCTGAAGACCAACCTCGTGCGTCCGCCCCATGGCTGGATGCGCCTCGCCCAGTATGCCTGGCTTTCCCGCAAGTTCCGCATCGTCATGTGGGACCTTGTTACCCGCGACTACTCCAAATGGATAACGGCCGAGGACGTACTTAACAACGTCAAGCGCTACACCCGCAATGGCAGTATCATCACCTTCCACGACTCGCTGAAGAGTATCGACAAGCTACGTACAGCCCTCCCCGCCGCCATCGAATGGCTGATAGCAGAAGGCTATGCGTTCAAAATCTTTGAATAGTGGTGAAACTATAGCATTTTTGTCAGAGTCCTCTGAACTAATCGCTCCTTGTGTTTATTGATTATCCTTTCCTTATTTTATAAGATACATCCTCCGTTCCGCCATTCGGATAACCACACTTTTACTCATGATAGTTTTTCGCTTTCCCGTCAAGTGCTGACAGGCGTTCAAGTGCTGCTGTCAGCGTCTCGTCACGCTTGGCAAAATGGAAGCGTATCAGGTGGCGAACATCCTCCTTGAAAAAGCAACTGCCCGGCACTGCTCCCACGCCGACGTGCTCGGCCAGCCACTCGCAGAAATGCAGGTCGTCCCTCACGCCATACTTCGACACGTCAAGCATCACGTAATAGGCTCCCTGCGGCTCAGTAAACTCCAGTTCGAACTGTCGCAATCCGTCACAGAACAGTTGCTTCATGTGGGTATAGTGCGCCTGCAGTCCTTCATAATAGCTGTCAGGGAAACACAGCCCAACGGTTGCAGCCTCCATCAGAGGGGCAGCGGCACCAACGGTCAGGAAATCGTGTACCTTCTTCACTCGCTCGATGATACGTTCAGGGGCAATGACATAACCCAGTCGCCAGCCTGTAATGCTGTAGGTCTTTGACAGCGAACTGCATGAGACGGTGCGCTCCCACATACCTGGCAGCGTGGAGATATAGACGTGGCGGTGAGGGGCATAGACGATGTGCTCATACACCTCGTCGGTAATCACGTAGCCGTCGTACTTGATGACTATATCCGCTATCGTCTGCAGTTCTTCACGGGTAAACACCTTGCCGCAAGGGTTCGAGGGATTGCACAGCACTAAGGCCTTGGCACCTTTACGGAAAGCATCCTCTAACTGATTGGCATCGAACCCAAAAGCCGGCGGAACCAGCGGTATGTAAATCGGTTCTGCTCCTGTCAGGATGGTGTCTGCCGTATAGTTCTCATAGAACGGCGAGAAGACGGCCACTTTGTCGCCAGGATTCACGACGGTCATCATCGCTGCCATCATCGCCTCCGTAGAGCCACAGGTCACGACGATGTTCTTCTCTGCATCAATGGGCAGTCCCGTGAATCGGCTCTGCTTCTTGGCCAGTGCCTCACGGAAGTTCTGTGCGCCCCACGTAATTGCATACTGATGCGGGCCGTGTGGCGCAATCTCCGCCAGACGGTCGGTTATCTCGCTTGGAGGGTCAAAGTCAGGGAATCCCTGCGAGAGATTGATGGCTCCGTACTTGTTCGATATGCGGGTCATCCGACGTATCACCGAGTCCGTGAAGCCCGCTGTGCGTGTGGATAGTGGTTTCATCTTTTAATGCTTTAGAAGAATTTCACGAGCAACAATTCGCGCACCTCTGCCTCCGAAATCTTCTTCGTGGCATCGTAAACACGGATGCTGCCTATACCGCCGCGTAACTGGCCTGTCAACCATACGCTTTGTTTTTTACCGTTATCGGTGCAAAAATACAAAAAACGCTCTAAAGCAGTGCAAAAATTCGAGAAAAAATACACTATAATAGTGCCATTTCTTCATATAAAGACGTTTTTTAAAGAAATCTTTGGTTATTATTGTGCCGTGCGGAAATGCCTTAAGTGCCGTTCTAAAACATTGAAAGTGCCGTCCGAAAGTTAAAACAGCATCAGTGGTTGATAAAACTACGTCGATGGTTACAAAAACAAAGGCGGCGTTTACAAAAACACCGCCATTGTTTTATGTTTTTCTTTGTCTTCAGCAGGGTCGTTGCTTGGGAAGTTTAAAGACGTCCTGCACTTCCTTCATCTGTTCGGCAGTCATGCCGTCTGGCTCGGAGCCCATAGAGCGGGCGCACATGTAGATGTTGGCAGCCTTACAGAGCACGTCGGTCTGGTCGAAGGCATCCATGATGTCCTGTCCGACAGCCACAGTACCGTGTTTCTCCCACATCACCACGTCGTGCGTCTTGATTTGCTCAAGGGTTGCCTCAGCCAGTGCTACAGAGGATGGCAGCGCATAGGGTACGATGCCGATGCCGAGGGGGGCAAAGGCCAGCGTCTCGGGAATCATCGACCACAAGACGCGTGTCATCTCGTCACCCTTCAGGAAGCGCTGGATATGGCTCATGGCCACCAGCTCTATGGGGTGGGTATGCAGCGTGGCCTTATAGCACGACCCTGTCTCCAGCAGGTAGTTCTGCAGGGCAAGGTGCGTGGGCAGCTCGGATGTCGGCACCACGTTGACATCGGCGATGACCTCGTAGGAGGCGCAGTCGTCGAGGATGCGGATGATGCTGCCGTTCTGCATGGGTTCGCGAGCCAAGTCGCGCATACGCTTGCCAGTCCCTTTACAATAGAAATACTTGCCTTTCAGCTGGGGCAGCGTCATGCCAATAGGCTTGACGTCCGAGATAGCCTTCATAGCACGACACTCGTCATCCATATACTCGGTGACGTTGACGGTGATGTTACCGCCGTTACGCTCTGCCCACCCTTTCTGCCAGAGGTAACCTGTGACCTCTGCAATCTGATAAACCACCGCTTTCAACTGCTCGCGGCCTTCTAATATACTTTTCATATTCTTTTCGATAATTTCGTTATTTCAACATTTCGACATTTCGAAGATTAATAATTCTCACCGTATCTTTCCTTGGTAATATCCTCCAAGGCACGACCACGGGTGTTGGGAACTCCGAGGAAGCCAACGATAAGCGAGATGGCCAGCAGGGCAATCATGCAGAACGCTGCGACGGTGAAGCCCTCACCGTTCTCACCATAAATATAGGTAAAGATCAGGCCCCAGACTGCCGACAAGCCACGGACGATGAAGAACATCAGGCCCTGAGCACCAGCACGGAACTTGGCAGGGAACAACTCAGAACCCCACAGCGCATAGAAGATTTGTGGCGACGAACCGCCCTGCACACCCCACAGAATGGCAAACAGCCACAGGCCCACCATACCATTGACACCAATGGTGACAATGACCAGCCAAGCAGCAATAGCCACCAAAAGTCCGAAGGTGTAGATGGCTTTATGCGATGTCTTGTCGATGAGTTTCGACACGACGAACGTCACAGCCACGATGATAAACCACTGGATGCAGTTCATCCAGTTGGCCTGCTCGTTAGAGACACCACCAGCCGTTTCGTAGATGTGGGGCTGGAAGAATCCCATCACCGACGCTACGAGGTTCCACGTCAGATAGATGGTGGCGAGGAAGACCACTGTGCGTACGGCAATCTTGTTGGAGAACAGCACCTTGATATTATCCAAGAGACCTGTTTTCTCGGCAGAGTCTTTCTGAGCGGTAAACTCAGCGCTCTCCTGCAGCTGACGCTGCAAGTTCCAGGCAATGAAGGCCACAATGAAAAGGGTAAGGAACACGATGCGCGACGAGAAGGCATTAACAGCCTCCTGACTCATATCGGCTCCGCCAAACAGATGTGCCACAGACTCTACCCATCCAAACAGGTTGCCGCCAGGGGCAAAGAGCATACCAAACAAGAGGATACACATCGGTCCGAAGCCCCACGACATCTGCGAGATGCAGATGTTACGCCCGCGGTTGTTGACCTCAGACGACTCGGAGATATACGTCCATGATGCCGGTACGCCGACACCCACACTGATGCCTGTCACTAAGAACCCGCAGAGCAGCATGGGGAAGTTGACCGACAGCATGATGAGCAGCACACCCGTCATATATACCAGCAGGTTATAGGTGAATATGAACTTACGGCCGTACTTGTCTGCCAGGAAGCCGCCGATGATGGCACCGAGAGCGGCTCCCAGACAGTTGGCAGAGATGAAATTAAGCCAGCCGAGGTGTACCTCGCTGAGTCCGAGGTAGTTCTGCCACAACGTCAGGCCAGAAGCACCGGCCACGATGGCACCGGCATCAAGATAATTGGTGAGAGAGACGGCAATGGTACTCTTCAAACTTCCGTTATTTGCCATTTTTCCGTTATATCGTTATTTCGTTATTACGTTATATCGTTATTACGCTTTATCGGCATACGACGTCACACTCGATGTTAAGTATCTTGGCCACCTTGAGGATGGTATCAATGTGGTGCCCTACGGCAGCCGCCATGTGATGCGTCGGTCCCGCCTCGCTCCACTTATTGACAAATTCGCGGCACGAGAGCGAGAACTTCGTGCGCATATTGGTGTCGCCGAAGGTGAAGATGGGGCCTTCTTCGTTGATACCCTCGGCAGCGACGAACTTGAAGACGCCGTTCTTGTCCTGCGTGATGGCAAGGTAGGTAACGGGCCCTGTGGGGGGATAGAACTGGGTGAGGTATCCGCCGCCGGTCTTTCCGTGGAACACAGGTACAATCTTCATCGTTGGTTTCCTGGCCTGCGAGATATCGAAATCGCCAGAACCAGAATGTCCGATGATACAGATATCTTTCGGGAAATCGATAGAGTACATCTCTGCCAACGTTCCCGTTCCCGAAATGGTCTTGAGAATACTCATAGCCATGGCCACCTTCATGTCGCCTTCGACTGCACACGCGGTGTGCTGCTTGATGAGCATGGAGAAGGCGGGTATCAGCATGGAGTCGAGCTTGCCTGCCACGCCCTGCGCCAGACCTGCATAGTGCGATGCAATCATACCCAGCTGTTCGTCCTTCACCCACTGTTCGAAAGCAACGACGTACTTAGCCATGTCCCATACCTTCTCGACGGTGCCACCACCTTCGATGTCGAAGGTTGCAAGAATGTCCTCAGCCTTGGCACGGATGGCAGCCTCGTCGGTGATGTTGTCGGCAATAGCCCACATCTGCTCCCAGTCGAACTGCTTGGTATAGACGAACATACGGTGGTACAGGTTGGTTTCGTCAATGTAGAGGTCCATCATGCCGGGATACGGACGGCCTATCTGTGCCATGTTGGTATCACGGAAACGGCGGCGCACCTGCGCAGCCCGGCACCAGTCCTCAATCTCAGCCTGTACGCCCGGGTCGCCGCCCTCTACGACGCCAGTGATGACTGCCGAGCGCTTGCCGGCACGGTTCAGGTCAGCCACCATCTCGCCGATGGCTCCGCAGGCATACAGTTCGCCAAGCCATGTGGGGATGTCGGTCTTGTCGTAGTCGGGTGCAAGCTTTTTCTGCAGGTTTACGATGACGACAGGCACGTCGAGGTCGCGCACGGCGGGCAGCATGTTGTACGACGTGCAGTAAGTCAGCATCTGCAGGATGACCAGGTCCACGTCGGCAGCGCGGAACTTGTCACCTGCCTGCATGGACTGTTCCTTGGTGGTCACCATGCCGCCGTCAATGATGTCGACAGTGTCGGGCAGCGTCTTTTTGAAAGCCTCATACTGGGCCTCGAACTCGGGTACTAACTGTGGGAACTGCGGCAGGTACGCGCCCAGTGCTATGCTGAACACGCCTACCCTTGCTTTGGTTTCTACTAATGGTTTTGTCATAATAATATGCTTTTTGAGTGTAATGATGCTTTTGATTGCGTTTTTCCGCTATTTCGTTATTTCAAGATACCTGTCGAAAGCCTGCGACCACGCCGCCTCGTCGCCCTGCGGGTGATAGGCCACCATGTCGACACTGGCCGCTATCATGCGGCGCATTGCCCAGACGTCGTCCACCAGTCCGGCAGCCTTGGCTTGCACCATGATGTTGCCAATAGCCGTACATTCCTGGGGACCGGCCAGCACTTCGACGCCAAGGGCATCGGCCGTAAACTGGTTCAGGTACTTGTTCAGCGAGCCGCCGCCAATGATGTGTAGCACATCCACGGGGAAGTCGGCAAACTCCTTCAGCCACCCAAACACCTGCCGGTAGCGCAAAGCCAGCGAGTCGAAGATGCAACGGCACAGCTCCGGCGGCGTCTGTGGCACGGTCTGGCATGTCTGGCGGCAGTATTGCTGAATGGCTTCTATCATGGACGGCGGATTGGCGAACATCGCATCGTCAGGGTTGATAATGCTGCGGAAGGCCTCAACGTCCATTGCCGAGCCCTGCAGCTCGGGATGGCTCAGCCGCCGCACCTCCTCAGGCCACTCCTTGCGGCACCGCTCGTAGAGCCACATGCCGCAGATATTCTTCAGGAACCGCGTGGTGCCCTCGATGCCACCCTCGTTGGTAAAATTCAACGCGTAGGAGCGTTCATTGATGACGGCCTGCCGCGTCTCTATACCCATGAGGCTCCACGTGCCGCTCGACAAGTAGGCAAAGTGCCCGTTCTTCGCCGGGACGGCGGCCACTGCCGACGCCGTGTCGTGGCCGGGGACGGCAATGACGGGGACGGGACCTAAGCCCGTCAGCTGCTGCACCTCCTTGGTGAGCACGCCCACCTGCTCTCCAGGTTGCACCATGCGTCCGAAATGGCTACGCGTCAGCCCTACGCTCTCAAGGAGCCTCTCCGAGAGGTCACCCGTGCGGGGGTCCAGCAGCTGCGACGTCGAGGCAATGGTGTATTCGCACACGGCCTCGCCCGTCAGCATCCAGCTCAATGCATCGGGTACGAAAAGCACCTTGCTGCAGTTGCGCAGGGCGGCGTTGCCGTCCTGCCGCATGGCATAAAGCTGGAACAGCGAGTTGAAATTCATGAACTGTATGCCTGTGATGTCATAGACTTCACGACGGCCGACGACTTTTTCCAGATACTCCTCCATGCGCCCGAAGGTGTGGGGGTCGCGGTAGGCTATGGGGTTGCGCAGCAGGGCGCCGTCGTCGCCGACGAACACAAAATCGACACCCCATGTGTCAATGCCGACAGATGTGATGTCGATGCCGCGCTTACCCACAATCTGCAGGCCGCGAATCATCTCAAAATACAGGGCATAGATGTCCCAGTAGAAGTGCCCGCCAGTCTGCACGAGGTTGTTGGCAAAACGCGTCAGCTCCTCCTGTTCCAAACGGCCACCAGACAGCGTACCCAGAATAGTACGACCGCTCGTAGCACCTAAATCAACGGAAAAAAAATAATGCTTCTGCTCTGACATAATTGTTTTAGTAGTTTTTCAAATGTCCGGCAAAGTTAAGCAATTCATCTGACACCGCCAAAATAATCTGAGGAAAAGTTTGGAAATATCAAACGGAATGGGTATCTTTGCAAAGAAGAAAACCTACAAATAAATAAAGCTAAGAACGATGACTGCCAAATTACTTTACACTGTGCTACTGCTCGTCACGGCAATGAGCACACATGCTCAACAAGTAAACGATACCAACACACCACTCCACCTGATGAAGCCCCAGTACAAGACTGGCTACGGTGTCGTCACGCCTCAGGAGGTAAAACAGAAAATGGACATGGTGCTTCACTATTTGGAGAAGGCTACACCCTGTACGCTGGAAGACCAGCGGAGTGGCAAAACAGTGCAACCGCAGCAGGCTGACATGCACACAAGGCTGCGCCCCGGCGACTTCAGGCTGACCAGCTACGAGTGGGGCGTCACCTATTCGGCCATGCTGGCCGCTGCCGAGACTACCGGCGACGAAGCCTACCGCCGCTATGCCATAGAACGCATGACCCTGCTGGCCCAGGCAGCTCCACAGTTCGAGATGCTCTACAAGAAAGGTACGGCCATCGACCCGCTGATGCGCAAGGTTGTTGACCCGCACGCCCTTGACGATGCCGGTGCCATCTGCGCTGCCATGATTAAGGCTCATATTGCCAACAACCAGTTAGACTACCGACCATGTATAGACCGTTATGCTGACTATATTATAAATAAGGAGTATCGGCTGAAAGACGGTACCTTTGCTCGGCTGCGCCCACACAAGAACACAGTATGGCTCGATGACATGTTCATGGGTATACCTACCGTAGCCCTTATGGGACGGCTGACCGGCAACACCCACTATTACGACGATGCTGCACAACAGATAGAGCTGTTCCGCAGCAGGATGTTCCTGGAAGGCAAAGGGCTCTTCCGTCATGGATGGGTAGAAGCCATGACACCCCACCCCGCCTTCCACTGGGGACGAGCCAACGGATGGGCTATGCTGACACTGTGTGAGGTGCTGGACGTGCTGCCTAACCATCATCCAGACCGACCACGTATTCTAAAACTGCTGCAGGCTCACATTGCCGGCGTGGCCAGACTTCAACATCAGGACGGGTACTGGCACCAGCTGTTAGACCGCGACGACACCTACTTAGAGACGTCCTGTACTGCTATCTTTACCTATTGCATAGCACACGCCATCAACCAAGGATGGATAGACGCGCTGGCCTATGGCCCCGTTGCGCTTTTAGGATGGCACGCCGTAGCCAACGCCATCAATCAGAAAGGACAGATAGAAAATGTCTGCGTGGGCACGGGCATGGGATTCGATCCTGCATTTTACGCTTTCCGTCCTGTTCACGTAATGGCTGCTCACGGCTATGGCCCTGCCTTATGGGCTGGTGCCGAAACCATCAGACTATTGAAGAGCCAACACCCCAAATCAAACGATTCTGCCGTTCAGTTCTACTCCGAAGAAGTCCCCACCGATGAACCGATTTTCAATTATGATGGCAAGATTCGCTTTTAAAATACTGATGCTATTGCTGGCACTCCCCCTGTCGGCACAGTCCGGGCTGAACAAAAAAGATTTCAGCAAGTTCTGGTTTGTAGAATCGGAATCACCTGACTACACCGTGAAGTTTCTCTCAGACACCTGCGAACTGACAGCACCAAAAGGACTGACACTTTGGCGCAGATTGCCCATGAGCGGCAACAGTGTCGTGGAATACGATGCCATGGTGGTAAACGAAGGCCATAAGAACGACCGTACCAGCGACCTGAACTGTTTTTGGATGGCCAGCGACCCACAGCACAAGGACATCTGGGCAAGGACGGCGTGGCGCAACGGTATCTTCCCTAACTGCTACTCGCTACAAATGTACTACATGGGCTACGGTGGCAACTATAACACCACGACACGATTCCGCCGATACACAGGAGACGAGCGCGGTGTCAGCGAAGCCGCCTACCGGCCAGCAATACTGAAAGAGTATACCGATGCTGACCACCTGCTGCGTCCCAACTGCTGGTATCATATCAAGATAGAGACAAAAGACGGGCGTACACGTTTTTTCATGAATAATGAGCTGCTGATAGACTATCTGGACCCGGAACCGCTGGTAAAGGGTTGGTTTGGATTTCGCACCACACTCTCACGTACACGCATCACCAACTTCCAGTACCGAACAACCGAAAACCACTCGCTCACGACAGGGATTCCCCTGCACTGGGTAGGACAGCCATCACACACCCATCCCGTAACCTTCGGCGTTCCTTTCCGACAAGGAGAGTTGAAAGACGCCACGCTTTTAGCACTCTCTGACGGCACACCATCAGCAGCATGGGCTACGGCCTACTGGCCCGACGGCTCTGTCAAGTGGGCCGGTATGTCTGCCGTAGTTAGAAACATAGCCCCCAACGTTGTGCTCAACGTGAAAAACAAGAAAAAAAGCAACGCAACATCTATCTCTATCAAAGAGTCAGACAACCAACTAACGGTCAATACTGGTCGGCTGACGACATATATCCCCAAAAACGGTACACTGCTGATAGACAGTATGACTCTCAATGGCTGCAAAGTAGGTAGTGCCGCCAGTCTTATAGCAACAACCACCAAAGGGATATTCACCTCGCTAACAGAAAAGGTAATAGTGGAACGGCAAAGCCCAGTAGATGCCGTCATCAAGATAGAAGGCCGTCACAACGACGGCAACAGACAATGGCTGCCGTTCTGCATACGCCTCTATTTCTGGAACGGCTGTGAACAGGTGAAGATGATGCATACATTCATCTACGACGGAGAACAGACCCAAGACTTCATCACCTCGCTGGGCGTGCGTTTCGGAATACCTATGCGGACAGAGACATATAACCGTCATGTGGCCTTTTCCATATCTCCTACGCTGACATGGGCAGAACCCGTGCAACCACTCGATGGGCGCCGGGAACTGCGGTTATTAAAATCGCCTCCCGAAGAAGGACGTGGCATTCGCCAGCAACAGAACATCCAGATGGAACAAATGAAAGGCAAACGCATTCCACCCCGCGAGACGTTTGACACCATAGGACGCTCGCTCATCGACAACTGGGCTCAATGGGATGGCTACCGGCTGTCACAGTTGACCGACAACGCCTTCTCTATCCGCAAACGAGCCACCAGCAAATCTCCATGGATAGGTACGTTGACAGGCGAACGTGCACTCGGCTATGCCTTTGCTGGCGACGTAGAAGGTGGACTGGGTGTAGGACTGAAGGATTTCTGGCAGTCCTATCCTTCCACCATCGAAATCTCCGATGCGCGCAGCCGTGAAGCACACCTGACCATGTACCTGTGGAGTCCTGAGGCAGAACCAATGAACCTTTGTCACTACGACAGCATTGCACATGGGCTGTTGGAGAGTTACGAAGACGTGCAGCCAGGAATGTCAACGCCCTATGGCATTGCACGTACCAGTGAACTGTGGATTCTGCCACAAAACAAATACCCTGGTAAGGAGGTCATCGCACAACAGGCACGTACGATAGCAGAAAACGCACATCTTCTCCCCACACCCGAGTATCTGCACTCGCGTCGGGCCTTTGGCATTTGGTCATTGCCTACAGCTCAGCAGGACGTTGAAAAGCGGTTGGATGATTACATCAAGATTTACCAGACAGAAACCGAACGGCATAAATGGTACGGGTTCTGGAACTACGGTGATTTCATGCACGCCTACGACCCTGAGCGCGACGAATGGCGCTACGACGTGGGCGGCTATGCGTGGGACAACACCGAACTGGCCTCCCCGCTGTGGCTGTGGGCTATGTTTCTGCGTTCCGGGCGTCACGACATCTGGAAAATGGCAGAAGCCATGACCCGTCATAATAGTGAAGTGGACACTTATCACATAGGGGCCTTTGCACCTTTGGGCAGCCGCCACAACGTGAGTCACTGGGGCTGTGGTGCCAAGGAGGCACGCATCTCGCAGGCTGCATTCCTTCGCTATTACTATTACCTGACAGCCGATGAGCGTACAGGCGACCTGATGCATGCCCAGACGGATGCCGACACACTGCTGTGGCATCTCGACCCCATGCGGCTGGCCGAGCCTCGTGAAAAGTACCCCTGCACTGCTCCTGCCCGGCTGCGCATAGGTCCTGACTGGGTCGCCTATGCCGGCAACTGGATGACGGAATGGGAACGTACAGGCAATACGTTCTACCGCGATAAGATTATGACTGGCATGCAGACGATAGCCACCCTCGACGATGGACTGTTCACCGGCAATAAAGCTCTTGGCTATAACCCGGCCACAGGAGCCATCAGCTATGACGGTCCGAAGGAGCTGCACAACACCAACCACCTGCTGACCATCATGGGTGGTTTCGAGGTGATGAACGAACTGATGCCGATGATGAACTGCAAACCCTTTGACACTGTATGGCTCGACCATGCCAGACGCTATAAGGACATGGCCCTCAAAGTCAGCAAGAACCATTTCCCCGTACGACGCCTTGAAGCCTACGCCGCATGGAAAGACAGGGACGCTGAACGCATGAATAGTCTATGGAAATCACTGACAGCGCCAGCAAAAGGGCTGTCTACAAACGAGGCAGCCCTTTGGTCACTTGACGCTATCTATACGTTGGAGGTCAGGGGCGAGAAGTAATACTTATCTTTTCTCCACCGCGTCTGGCAGATAATAGCCCAAGTGCGGTGGCTGGTTATAGGCCGTATTCTGCCATGCTATGCCCAGTCGGTAGATATTGTCGTGCATCAGGGTGGGTATGGCATAGTCGGTAGGAATATTGGTGGTGAAGATATTCAGGTGGGCGGCGTCGCTGGCATCCCACAGGATGATTTCCTCACGCCAGTCGCCAAACAGGTCTGCCTGCAGGCATGGTGTGGCCTTTGTCCAGTTGTTGCTGACGGAATGTCCCATCTCGTACAGTTGCCTGCCATTGCTGAGCGGCAGCGGTACGGCACGCTCACCATTCCACTTCTCAACAAACGAGGGGAAATGAGGACGCTCATGGAGGTTAGCCAGCAGTTCGTCCTGCAGGTCGCCGTCCCAATAAATGCGGAAATTAATGCTTGGTTTGTTGAGTGAAACAGGATGCCCCTTGATGTCACGCACGTCGCGACGTTCACTATGCCAGAACTCGAAACCGCGGTGACTGCCGTCGATGTCGGCAACAAGGCCACGCCCCGTGTCCTCTTTTGCTGTCTCGTGGAATAACAGCTCGCCAGTGCGCGCATCACGGAGGTCAGCACCGTAGGGAAACGATTCATGAACCATGAAGAACTCCAGTCCGGGGCGGTCAGGGTCCAGGTCGCTCAAGTGGGTAGCGTCGCCATGTCCAAGTCCTGTGGAGTAAAGCAACGTCCCGTCATTGTCAATGGCAGCAGAACCGTATGTTATCTCATCACACCCGTCACCGTCCACGTCACCAACACTGAGGCTGTGAGCACCCTGACCGTAAGCAGTAGCCTTCAGGCCATGGTACCATGTCTGAACGCCTTGTCGGTTGACGACATAGTAGTCGTTGGGCGTCACAGAGGCATGAAGCCAATGGGTAGTGAGTTTCTTTCCGTCAAAATCCACAGCCCACAGGTGAGAAGGTGTATAGTAGCCACGGCACATCACGGCACTGGGCTTGCCCAGCGGACCGTCGAGCCATGCTACACCAGCCAGAAATCGCTCGCCGCGATTACCAAGGACGCCCTTGTCGCCCCACCCTTCCTTGTCATAGTCAGGAGCACCGCCCACGCCAAAAGCACGATTAGGGCGATAGTAGACGGTATGGACAGCGCGCCCCGTCTGTCCGTCGAAGACGGTCAGGTATTCCGGTCCGCTGAGGATGCGACCGCGCTCATTGCGGTAGTCAGCGGCGTTGTCGGCACGGCGGATACCCTCGTCGTCGGCAGCCTCGGTAACGTAGCGGCCGGTGCCGTCCACGGTGCCCGGCGCCGTCTTGCAGACCAGCTCAGCACGTCCGTCGCGGTCGAAGTCGTAGACCATGAACTGGGTGTAGTGTGCTCCAGCGCGGATGTTGTTACCCAAGCTGATACGCCAAAGCATTTTACTGTTTTGGGACAGTGTGTAGCAGTCGATGAAGACAGGGGCGGTGAGGCCGTCACGGGAGTTGTCGGCGGCATTCGACGGTTCCCACTTCAGAAACAGCTCGTACTGACCGTCGCCGTCGGTGTCGCCCACGGAACAGTCGTTGGGGGTATAGACATACGGTCTGCCGCCCGTCACTCCGCCTTCTGGGCGTTGGACGGGGATACTGCGATAAAGGTCAGTCCAGGGTGCCACCGCGCCAGAGGGTTCTGCCGTACAACCATGCACGGCCACCTGATAACGGTTCTGCGGCGTACCGTCAGCATCCACGTAATTAGTCGCTTTCAGCCCTTGGGCTATCACCGTTCCGTCGCGCAACAGGTCGAAGGTTGTCTCCTTGGGTTCCGTACCCAGCAGGCGCCAACTGACGAACACACCCTGCTGTGCTGCGGGCAGGGCTACGACCCCTCGGTCCAACTTCTCCATCTGCGACAGAAAAGTGTTGTACGACTGTGCCACCACGGTCAGGGCGCACGTCATGAGTGTCAGGCTGATTAGTTTCCTCATGCTGCTGCGGTATTACTGTTTCTTCAGGTACTTTGCCAACGGACTCTTGTTCGCACGCAGTCCCTTGGCTATGTTCTGGGCATTAGTCTTGGCACCTAAGAGCGAGGTGTGCGTGTGGTCATGGTTGAAATACTTCATCGCTTTCTCCTTCTTGCCACACTTCTTATCCAAGAAGTCGGCAGTCAGGTTGTGCAAGTCCACAAACTCCACACCCGTCTCTTTGGCCACCTCACGGTACCACTGGCCATAGGTGTCGTTACGGCGCTCTATCTTGCCGTCCGTCCACTCGTTACGCGGGGTCAGCGACACGAGGATGGGCGTGGCACCCTTCTCGCGCACATCCTGTATGAACTTCTTCAGATACCAGCCAAAGGAGTAGACGACCTCGTAGCTGCCCACCTGCGTATCCGGCTTCAGCTTCTGGTCGATGACGTTCTGCTTGGACTTGTCTTCCTTGGCTGCCTGCATGTGGTAGACGTGACAGGTGTCCTTGGCCGTGGCTATGGCGGCACGGTATTTGGGTTTGTCAATGGCGCCAATGTCGTTGTGACCAAACTGGATGAGGACGAAGTCGCCAGGCTTCAGCGAGTTATACACCTTCTCCCAGCGACCTTCGTTCAGGTAGGAGCGGCAGCTACGGCCAGCCATGGCGGCATTGACGATGCCAATCTTCGACTCGTCGAACACGGTGTTGGCCACGGCGCCCCAGCCCCACATGCCGTCGGGGTCGCTGTCGGCATTCTTCACCGTGCTGTCGCCAGTAATAAAGACCACGGGCTTGCCCTCGGTGCGCTGCACGTCATAGGCCGGCAACTGCACGTTGCGCATCATGGCCTTCAGCGGGTTCAGTGCGGGGTTATGGCTGGCCATCAACCCCTCGGCTGCCGAACGGGCATTCATCATGGCACCGAAACGACTGGTGTGTATCTTGTCAAGGAAGAAGTGGTAGTCGGTCTTCCACGGACCGTAGTTGTCCAGTTTGCGGGCAGAAATCTCGTTCAGGTCGACGAAGGGCACGCCTTCCTCGGCAGCCACCTGCATCAGCCACTGTGTGTGGGGCTTGCGCACCACTTTGCCCTTGTCGTCGTAGGCGTTACGCGGGGTCAGCGACATCAGAATGGGGTTGCCGCCCTTCGCGCGTACATCATTTATATATTTACGCATGTAGCCGCCGTAGGTGTAGACGGTCTCGTGCTCACCCGTCTCCTTGATGGTCACGTTCAGCGTGTCGCAGCCTGTGCCAGGAATGCTGGCACGGGCGCGTCCCGAGTCGTAGGGTCCGTTGTCGTTATGGCCGATAGAGATGATGACCCAGTCGCCGGGGCGGATGGCATCACGGACGGGAGCCCATAGTTTGTTGTAGAACGTGCGGCTGCTCATGCCGCCTAAAGCTTGGTTCTCCACCGTGATGCGTGTGGGGTCGAAGTATTCATGGGCATAGTAGCCCCATCCCCACTGGCCGTTGTTGCCGTTGCCCTGCGTACCGGTGCGCATGGTGGAGTTGCCGATAAGGAACAGGACGGGATTGCTGCCCCTGCGGCTCGAACCGGGAACTGGACGGGCCGTCATGGCCTTGGCAATACTGTCGGGGGTGTTGTCCACCACCCCGTTGACATCTTTAGGAGCCTCGGCAACTTGTGCCCCTGCTGCAAGGGAAAACGTAGTAAATAGTGTAAAAAACAAACTTCTTTTCATGTCAATTGCTCAGATTAGTTTCATATTTTTTAATTATTTAAGTGCAAACTTACATATTTTTTTTCAATTTCGGGCGAAAAGGCAAAAAAACAAGGGAAAAATTTCTTAAAATCCTAAAATTTCTTTATATTTGCACCGCTTTAGCGACTAAGTTGCAACTACTAATACAATCTTTATGAATAAAGCTAATCTTATTACAAGGACTGTCATGCCTATGGCACTGATGTGTTCTGTCATGCTCGTCATGCCCCCCATGTTAGGGATGCAGACCGCTTCCGCAGCAGAACAGCAGCAAGGCAGCGTCAACGGAACCGTTGTCGACAGTCAGGGCGAACCAATTATCGGCGCCAGTGTGGTAATCTTAGGCGGTAAGACCGTTCAAGGCACTGTTACGGACTTTGACGGTAACTTCTCACTGAATGTTGCCCCTGGCACACAGTTGAAAATCTCTTATGTAGGCTACAAGGACCAAACCGTCCAGGCCGCCAAGGGCATGAAAATCACCCTCGAGGAGGAGTCCACCATGCTGCAGGGCGTAGAAGTCGTGGCCTATGGTGTCCAGAAGAAAGTCACTGTGACGGGTGCTCTATCGTCTGTGAAGTCAGAAGACTTAGTACGTACGCCGGTTTCTTCTGTCAACAACGTGCTGGCTGGTCAGCTTTCGGGCGTGACCACCGTCCAGTATTCTGGTGAGCCTGGTAGCGATGCTGCCAGCATTTTCGTTCGTGGTCAAGGCACATGGGCCGATTCTTCACCGCTCATCCAGGTGGATGGTGTAGAACGTGAAATGTGGGATATCGACCCCAATGAGATTGAGAGCATCACCGTGCTTAAAGACGCTTCTGCCACCGCTGTGTTTGGTGTGCGTGGTGCCAACGGTGTCGTGCTGATCACGACCAAGCGTGGTGCTGAAGGCAAGGCCAATATCTCTTTCAATGCCTCTTTCTCGGCCCTCACACCAACAAAGATGGTCGAGCAGACGAGTTCTTACGAATATGCCACCTTCCATAATGCTATGCGTAAGAACGACGGAAAAGACCCGTATTTCTCACAGAGTGTACTTGACATGTTCCAAAATGGCACCGACCCCATCCGCTTCCCAAGTATGAAGTGGACGGAGTATCTGATGAAGGATGTGACATTGCAGCAGCAGCACAATGTGAACATCTCTGGCGGCAACAAGCATGTGAAATACTTCATCAGCGCCGGTATGTTCACCCAAGGTGGTATTTTCAAGGAGTTTGACAAGTCATGGGACTATGGTTATCAATACCAGCGTTTCAACTACCGCTCCAATCTCGATATCAACGTGACGAAGAGCACCCTGTTGAGTTTCAACATCTCAGGTAAGGTGGATGACTCCGCCAAGCCACGTACCGGACAAGGCTCGAGCGGTATGATCAAAGCTATCTACTATGCCACACCTTTCTGCAGCCCCGGTATTATCGATGGCCGTTATATTATCAACAACAACAATACCGCCGACAATGCCGACGGCAATGTGCTGCCATTCATCGGAGACTCCCCGATGACCTATTACGCCTACCAGCCCGGTGCTATCCAGCAGAACAACAATAAGTTGTCTATGGACCTCGTGCTCGACCAGAAACTCGACTTCTTGACCAAAGGTTTGTCAGTGAAGTTGAAAGGTTCTTACAATAGCGGTTATGGCGTGACCAAGACACTGACCGCCAGTGTGGCCAACTACACTCCGGTATGGACCGACGACGGTAGCGAGAACGGTACGCTGCTCTACCGCAAGTCGGGCAGTGACGTGGAGCCCACCTATGCTTATGGATATGGCAAGAGCCGCGACTGGTATGCAGAAGGTTCTCTCAACTACAACCGCACTTTCGGCGAGCACACCATCACCGCCCTTGCCCTCTACAATCAAAGCAAGGAATACTACTTTGGTGATGAAGCCACCTACGTCGACATTCCCCGCACTTATGTGGGTCTGGTGGCCCGTGTGACCTACGATTGGAAAAACCGTTATATGGCAGAGTTCAATTTTGGTTACAACGGTTCAGAAAACTTTGCCCCCGGCAAGCGTTTCGGTTCCTTCCCCGCCGGTTCTATCGGCTGGATCGCCAGCGACGAGTCATTCTTCAAACCACTGAAAAAAGTGGTCAGTTTCCTCAAGCTGCGTGCCTCATGGGGTCTTGTCGGTAACGATAAGGTGAGCCGTAGCCGCTTCATGTATATTGCCGACCCCTACAATGTCAACCAGGACGCCCTGCTTGAGCGTACGGGTATGAACAACGCCGCCTTCGGTTACAACTTTGGTATCGAGAACCCCACCACTTCCAAAGGTGCTGTGGAAGCCAAGAAGAACTTCCCTGACGTGACATGGGAAAAAGCCTTCAAGCAAGACTACGGTATCGACATCTATTTCCTGGACGACCGTCTGCGCGCCACCTTCGACTACTATAGGGAAGAGCGTAAGGATATTCTCTGGCAAGATGGCACCGTGCCTGGCTACCTGGGCTTCACCGTGCCCTACACCAACTTCGGTGAGGTGAAGAGTTGGGGTTGGGAATTGTCGGTCAACTGGCAAGACAAGATTGGCGACAACTTCCGCTACTGGGCAAAACTCAATATCTCCAACAACGAGAATGAAATCATCGAGAACCGTCAGGCCCAGCAGAAGAACGACTATATGTATACCAAGGGTCACCGTATCGGTTCGCGTTCACTTTATAAATTCTGGGGACTCTA
>JAEEGK010002365.1_pt1 | contig 47264 bp, 49 predicted proteins | sample 8958771 | NCBI WGS metagenome assembly JAEEGK01 (sample SAMN16246547, study PRJNA631951) | gut metagenome | biome: gut microbiome; feature: rumen; material: SC-attached | host: Bos | place: Iran: Karaj | collected 2018-10 | reverse complement strand
ACATACGAAACAAGTGCTAGTGCTATAAGAACAGCAACATATAATATATATTGTCCAATAGGTGGAGATAATTTAACATGTGGAAATAATTGGTATTACCAAACAGAACAAGAATGTTTAGATGATGTAGATACAAGTACATATACATGTACAGCAGGAAGTATAACAAAACCATATTATTTAAAACATGAAGTAGAAGATAATATAATAGAAAGTACAGAAGCATGTTTATGGTATAACAATCATGAATTTTGTTTAGGACCAAATTATTGGGTAGAAACAGGAAATGGAGGAACTAATCATCAAAGTGCAGAGAATGGAGTAGCAACCAAGAATAAATTACAAGCAGCAATGGAAACAGCGTTAGGAACACAAGCTGATAGTTGCTACTCGTACTCAGGCAACGCTGACTGCTCTTTCGGTGGCTTTTACTGCTACGCCAATGCGGATGGCCGTGTGTACTGCTACGATGGTTACGGCGCCTGTGAAGTCAGCGGAGATGGCTCTTCTGTTTGTGGATGGTAGTAGTAGTCCTCTTGTGTCGGGTCGCACGCGCTCATCTTTTTCTCTTGAATCCGAAAATGCGTAGCATTTGAGACGATGATACTCACGAAGTAAAAATATCCGAGGTGCCGAAGGAGCATTGCGAGTGTAGGCACAGGGTAGACTTATGGGTTAAAGAATTGATTAGAATAGCTTTATGCTATTTTTTTATGTATTGGATGTAGTATAATAATGTTTGGAAGTGATATTATGGAAGAATATCAAGAAATTGAAAGAAGTATTATAAAGAAATTTAGGAAAGATATCTGGGGTAAATTTGTTAAGGCTGTTAAAGATTATCAATTAATTAGTGAGAACGATAAAATCATGGTATGTATTAGTGGTGGTAAAGATTCTTTTTTGATGGCAAAATGTATTCAAGAATTAGTAAGACATGGTGGAGTTCCATTTGAAGCTCACTACGTATGTATGGATCCTGGATATAATGAGAAAAATAGAAGACTTATCGAGAATAATGCTAAATTGCTTAATATACCAATTGAATTTTTTCATTCTGATATATTTGAAAGTGTTACATCACTAACGGAAGGTAATCCTTGCTATTTATGTGCTAGAATGCGTCGAGGACATTTATATAGTAAAGCTAAAGAATTAGGATGTAATAAAATCGCCCTTGGTCATCACTTTGATGATGTTATTGAAACCACTTTACTATCAATGTTTTATGGTAGTGAGATAAAAACTATGTTACCAAAACTACATAGTGATAACTTTGAAGGCCTTGAACTAATTAGACCGATGTATTTAATTAAAGAGAGTGCCATAATTGCTTGGAAAAAATATAATAATTTAGAATTTACTAATTGTGCTTGTAGGTTTACTGAGGATATTGCTAGTAATCGTGTAGATAGCAAGAGAATTGCTATGAAACAACTAGTTAATGAACTTAGAAAAGAAAATAGAGATATTGATTATAATATATTTAAGAGTTTGGATAATATTAATTTAAATTGTGTACTTGGATATAAACTAGACAATAAGTATACATCTTTTCTTGATAAATATGATGACAAGTAATATAAATATATGCTATAGTATTTGTAGAAAGTAGGTAATAAGATGCGTGATGTTGGAACTATAGTAAGGGGTATTAGAACACCAATTATTAAAGAAAATGATGATTTAGCTAGTATAGTTGTTGATTCTATTTTAAAGGCTAGTGAAAACAATAATTTTGAATTTAGAGATAGAGATGTAATTGCTATTACAGAAGCTGTTGTAGGTATTAGTGAAGGTAATTATGTAACTGTTGATACAATTGTTAAAGATATTAAAAATAAATTTAATAATCCAGAAGAATTAGGAATAGTATTTCCAATACTAAGTAGAAATAGATTTTCAATAATATTGAAAGCTATTGCTCGTAGTACTAAAAAATTGGATGTATTATTATCTTTTCCAAGTGATGAAGTAGGTAATGGCATACTTGATGAAGAAAAATTGGATAATTCTAAATTTAATTTAGGTAGTGTTATTAGTGAGGAAGAATACCATGAATATTTTGGTGATTGGCTTCATCCATTTACTGGTATTAATATGCTTGATTTTTATAAAAAATTAATTGAAGATGAAGGCTGTGAAGCAAGGTTTATTCTTGCTAATAATCCAAGAGAAATATTAAAATATACTAACAATATTCTATGTTGTGATATTCATACAAGATATAAAACTAAGAAATTATTTGAGAGTAGTGGTGCAACTGTTTATGGTTTATTTGAAATTATGAATAAACCTATTGATGGTAGTGGTTATAATGAATTATATGGATTACTTGGCTCTAATAAGTCAACTGAAGAAAGATTAAAATTATTTCCAAGAACTGGTCAACAATTAGTTGAAAAAATTCAAAAAGAATTAAAGGATAAGACAGGTAAAACTATTGAAGTTATGGTTTATGGTGATGGAGCATTCAAAGATCCAGTTGGTCATATTTGGGAACTTGCAGATCCTGTTGTATCACCAGCATATACCAGTGGTTTAGAGGGAACCCCAAATGAATTAAAATTAAAATTTATTTCTGATAATAAATTTGCTGATTTACGTGGTGATGAACTAAAAGCTGCAATTAAAAATGAAATTAGGAATAAAGATAAAGACTTAAAAGGAAAAATGGTTACTCAAGGAACTACTCCAAGAAGATTAACTGATTTAATTGGATCTTTATGTGATTTAACTAGTGGCAGTGGTGATAAAGGGACTCCAGTAGTATTTATTCAAGGATATTTTGATAATCTAGCTGACGATTAAACAACTTTATGTTGTTTTTTTGTGCTAAAAAATGGTTTTATTCATATATTTAAATGGAGGAAATAATATGAATTTAATAATACCATTTACTAAGGATATTAAGTTTGATACAAATATTGCAGAAATAACTAGCATTTCACTAGAACATGATTGGACATATAATGAAAGAGAATTGCTTGGTAATTTTACTATCACAGGAGAATATAAAACCCATGAAGTGAGTGTTAATAAGAAACCGTTTGAATATGTATTACCTTTTTCCGTTGATTTAAGTAATAGAATTGATGAGAATTCAATAAGTTTTGAAATAAAGGATTTTACTTATGATATAAAAGATAATGATACTTTAACCGTAACTATTGAATACGAAGTAGAAGGCACGGAAATAAATGATGATAGAGAAAATATTGAATTTGAAGAAATGTTGGATACTGCAATTAGGGACATTGATGAAGAAAAAGATGATGAAAATGTAATTGAAGTGGCTTCTGATACTCCGGTAATTGAAGAAATCTCTAAGGAAGATGATGATAGTTACGTAACATATCATATTCATATAGTAAAAGATAATGAAACAATTGAAAGTATTTGCACCAAATACAAGACTAATGAAAATATATTAAAAGATTATAATGATATTAGTACGTTATCGATTGGGGATAAATTAATAATACCTGATATAGATGAATAATAGTATTGATATTCTAAAATCCATTTATAAACCATATCGTTATACAATTAAAGGAAAATCAACATTAATTGAAACTACTACTGGGGATTATATTATTAAAGAAAAAAATAAAGATATTAAAGAATTATATAGTTATTTAAAATCAAGAGGATTTACAAATTATCCTAAATTAATCGATGGATCAAGAAAAGACGTTAATGTCTATGAATATATTCCTGAAATTAAAGTACCTAAAGAACAAAAATTTGATGATTTAATAGATACAATATCATTATTACATTATAAAACTAGTTATTATAAAGAAGTTAGTGAAGATACTTATAAAAGAATATATGAAGATATAAAGAGTAATATTAATTATTTGAAAGATTATTATGATAGATTATATGATAATGGCTTCAAAGAAGTATTTACATCCCCATCTAATTATGAATTACTACGTAATTATAATCATATTATGGCTTCATTGAATTATGCATCTAATGAATTAGATGATTGGTATAATATGATAAAGGGAGAAACAAAGATTAGAGTATCTATTGTTCATAATAATTTAGAATATAGTCATTTTTTAGAAAATGAAAATAATTATTTAATAAGTTGGGATAATTATGCTATAGATACACCAATTAAAGATTTTGTTAAATTATATAAAACAGAGTATCGCAATATTAATTTTAGTAATTGTTTAAGTAAGTATATGGAAAAATATCCATTATTGGAATATGAAAAAAAATTATTATTTATACTATTAGCTATTCCAAATAAAATTGATGATGCTAATACCGAATTTGATAAATGTATTAATTGTAGTAAAATGTTGGATTATGTTTATAAAACTGAAGATTTAATACGGCCATATATTACGGATGATAAAAAAGAAAAACAAGAATAACTCTAATAATAAAACAAATATGTTCCACCTAAATGGTAATATTAAAGTAATTATAGCTTGATAAAATATTAATATTGCTAAGATAAAAATTATTATTAATGAAATACCAGGACGGTTGGGATTTGGATACATAAAAATCACCTAATGTATTATATGTTAATCAACTGATACTGGTTGATTTTTTTTAGTATTTTTGCTATTATTTTTATAGAATAGGGAAGAGGATTAGTATGAAAAAAAATGGCTTTTCATTTATTGAAACTATTGTAACTGTAGTTATACTATCTGCTTCTTTACTTTTAGTATATAATTCATATAGTTCAATAATAACTAATGAGCAACAAAGAGTATATTATAATGATCCAGCATATATATATAGAACTGCTACAGTATTAGATTATTTAAATCATAATACTAAATTAATAGAATCAATAAAATTAAATTTTGGCCCATCTTCAAAATATGTTCAACAAATTGGCGTTAATTTTTCTAATATGTTTGAGAATAATGAACAAAAAAATTATATTGAGCAATTAATTAATACTTTTGATATTAATCAGTTATTTATAATAAAAAAGGAATTTTTTGATTGCACTTATGATTCTGATACTGATAGCCAAGAATGTAATGATAGTATTAATGATTTAAATAGTGCTGGAAAATATGCAAAAACAATTAGCCCTTCTAGTGATGATAGCACTCCAAATTATTATTTGTTAATTGAATATGTAGAAATGTCTAAAGTTGTTGGAGGGGATATAGGTAGATTAACTAAGTGTTATATTTCAACTGAACAAAAGTATGGTTGTCACTATTATTATGCTAGTATTCCAATTAGTGAGGTGTATTTCCATGAATAATAAAGGCTTTATATCTATCTCTGTTATTTATTCATTTTTTTTAGTATTTTTAATGCTATTGTTATTTATTGTTGATGGCTATGCTAATAATAGAGTATTAATTAAAAAAATAGCTGCTAAAGTAACTGAAGAAGCAATGAATGTTACTTATTGTGAAGCTAATGTTCATAATAAAATATGTGAATTAGTTAATAATTATAATCCAAATAGTAATAATGGTAATGTTACTTTAACAAATGGTATGATTTATTACCATGGTTCATCTTTGGCTAAAAGTGCAGCTGATGGATCATATAGATATGCTGGAGCTAATCCAAATAATTATGTTTGTTTTGGTTCTATTGCTGCTAGTTGTCCTGCTGCTAATTTATATCGTATTATTGGTATTGTTCCTGTTGAAGTGGTTACTGCGGAAACAGATCCTATTACAACTGAAGTTCAAATGTTATATAAGTTAATAAAGAATAATTATGTTACGACAACTGAAATTAATACTGGTTCTGGAACATTTAATGGAACAAGATATGCATCATTTAATGGACCAAGTGGTAACCAACCAGGATCTAATCCACAAGGTTATTATTGGGGAGGTTCTAGTGAAAATCAAAGTAATACTTGGACTACTAGTACAATGTATACAACTGGTTTAAATAACAATTATTTAACTGGATTAACCGCTACATGGACAGATAAAATTGCTAAAGTTATGTGGAAGGTTGGAGGTTCTGCTCGTAGTAAAACAACTGGGGCTGCTTCAATGGATATAGTTTATACTAATGAAATAGTTAATTCGGGTATAATACCTGATGATTATATTGGTAGTTGGTTTGATTCAACAGATAGAGTAACTGAAGTTTACAATAAAGTTGGTTTAATGTATGTATCTGATTATGGTTATGCGACATTATCTAGTTCGTGGTCAAATTTATTAAGTAATTATGGAACTACTGCTATTGCGGGCAATAATTGGCTATTTAGGGGTGTTACTGAGTGGACAATAACTCGTAATGCTGATGATGTTAATAATATCTATGCGATAGGCAATGGTGCTGTTGAATATGGTGCTGCTAACAAACTATATGGAATACGTCCAGTATTCTATTTAAATAAAGATGTTAAATTAGTGGTTAGTGGACATGCAGGTACAGCAAGTGATCCATATAGGATAGATATGGGGTGATAGATGTTGAATAAAAAAGGTACATCGATCATTGAATTGATTATTAGTATTGCTTTATTAGCGATAATATTAACTTTTATGCTTAAATTATTAGTTGATTTAAATAATGTACGAACTAATAGCAAATTTGCTAAAGATAATCAAATCATAAGATCAGAAATAATTAGGACAATTGAAAATGATATAAAGAATAAAACAATTACTAATATTACTTCTACAAGAAATGGTAATAATATACGTTTAACATTTATGTTTACTACTGGATCATCCATTATAGATATTACTCCTACGACTTTAAGTTATAAAAAAACCGCTGGTAAATCACGTAAATGGACAATGAATGATTGTAAATTATATACAAGTAAAATCTTTTTAAATAAAATAAGTTCAAATAATTCTTGTAGTTTTATCATGAATATTCAGGTACATACATCAAATAATGAGAATAATTATTCTAGAAATAATCCACTTGATGATATTCAAATTAGTTATTTTAGTAATAATAATACTTATTGTACATTTAATGATTATTATGAATAGATTAATATTATAATTGTAGCAAGTATAGTTTGGATTATTCTTCCTTTCAAAAAATAATTATAATCTAATTTGTATTCATCTAAAATACATTTTACTTGAGTATGAATTGATAATCCTCCAAAAGAAAGAATAATAGTGGCTAATAGTTGACTATACGGCGTTTTAAAATTAATTAAAGCATTTAATCCTTGCGTTACTTCAAGAAAACCACGGATAAATAGTCTTATATAGGGATTTGTAGGTAATATTGTGATTATAATATTGCTTATTACTAAATAAAAACAAATAGTTCCTAAAATCACTAAATTAGTATTTATTGCTTTCTTTATAGATTCTGCAATATTAATATTATAATTGGAACAATTAGATATATTATTATCTAATTGTTTTATATTAAATAAATAAATAATGAAATTACTTAAGTAATGAATTATTATTATTTTAATAGCAATATATTTATTTAAAAATATATTGTTTAACATAGTATATAAGAATAATGGATTTCCAAAATAAGTAAATAATAATATACTATTGGCTGTATTCTCATTTATAGTCTTATTTTTATATAGATTTCCCACTATATAAGCACTTGATGGTGTTCCACTAATTAATGACATTATAAAGACATAAATACTAGGATTTTTAAATATTTTAATAATATTTAAATTGATTAAACAATCATTAATAATAACCATAATAAATAAATAAGGAAATACTTTATAAAGCCATATTTTTATTCCATTTATGGTACTTAGTAACACTATGTTATTATTTATAAATATTAATGTAATAAATGATAAAATAAGAATAAATATAAAAGTTTTCTTCATATGTGTTCCTTTTTATTGTATAATTAATTAGGTGGTACAATATGTTTAATAAAATATATGAAAAAATAAAAAATTTTATTATTAAAAACTATATTGGATTAATAATCCTTGGTGTTGTTGTGTTTTTATGCTTTTTTCAATTACCATATGTCATTTATACACCAGGTGGTGTTATTCCTTTAGAAAGTAGAATAAAAATAACTGATAGTTATGAAAGTGAAGGCTCTATTAATATGAGTTATGTATCTATGGTTAAAGGTACCATTCCATTGCTATTAGCATCTTTTGTAATACCTAATTGGGATATCGTTTCCAAAGATAAAGTTACTTATGATAATGAGAGTATTGAAGAAATGATGGAGTATGAAAGATTACAGATGAAGATGGCAATTGCTAATGCTACTTTAGTTGCCTATGAAAAAGCTGGTAAAGAAGTTAACGTAACTAATAGTAGTATTAATATAGTTACTACCACTGATAAGGCTAGGACTGATGTAAAAAAATTGGATCAATTATTGAAAATTGATGGCAAGGAAATTAATAATATTGAAGAAATTAGAAATATTATTCAAGATTATGAAGTTGGAGATATCGTTAATTTAGAAGTATTAAGAAAAAATAATAAAAAGAATTGTACAGCGGTTATTTATGAAGAAGATGGTAAAAAGTATATGGGAATATCTTTTTTAGAAGTATATGATTATGAAGCTAATCCTCAAATTGAGGTGAAAACTAAAAATAGTGAAGCAGGATCTAGTGGAGGGTTAATGATGAGTTTAGCTATTTATAATGCCTTAACTGAAGAAGATATTACAGGGGGTAAAAAAATAGTAGGAACAGGTACTATTAATTCTGATGGAACTGTTGGAGCAATTGCAGGGGTTAAATATAAACTTCTAGGAGCTGTTAATAATAAGGCTTCAATGTTTGTTTGCCCTAAAGAAAATTATGAAGAGGCAATTAAATATAAAAAAGAGTTAGATTTAAAAATTGATATTTATGGAGTAAGTTCATTTGATGAAGCACTAGAATTAATAACTAATTAATCCATTTATTGGATTTTTTTTTACAAAAAAAGTGTTTTCCTTTTTTTAGATACTATAAGTATAGTGAAAGGAGGAAATATGGAGATATTTAAAAATAAGAAAATTATCATTGGTTTATTTATCATTTTAAGTATTATTACTATTTGTAGTTTAAGTATGGCAGTATATTTAAAAAATAAAGATAATTCTTTTATTATTGAGCCTGTTTTAGCAAGTACAATATTAGAGGATAATAAACCAACAAATACTAATATTTTTGTTGAAGTTAAAGGTGCAGTTAAAAAACCAGGTGTTTATCAGGTAAACAGTAATACTATTATTAATGATGTTATTAAATTAGCTGGTGGATTTAGTAAAAATGCTTGGAGTAATAATATTAATTTAAGTCGTAGAGTTACTAATGAATTAGTTATTTATGTGTTTACGAAAAGTGAGTATAAGAATCAAAAAAAGAAAAATGAAAATATATCTCAAATAGTAACAAGTTCTTCTTTAGAATGTAAGAGTAATGGATATTTAATTGATAATTGTACTGATAATACCGTTAGTATTATTAATAGCAGTGAAAACATTATACCTGAAGTTATTGACAATAATGAAGAAAACAATCATTTAATTAATATTAATACTGCTTCTTTAAATGAATTGCTTAATTTACCAGGAATAGGTTCAAGTAAAGCTCAGGCAATAGTTGATTATCGAACCAATAATGGATTATTTCAATCAAAAGAAGACATAGTAAATGTAAGTGGAATAAGTGAAAAAATGTATGAGAATATTAAAGAACTTATTACTATTTAATAGTTTTTTAATTATTATAGGTATTTTAGTTATAGGTTATGTGATAGTTAGTACTAAAATAATCAAATATAAAACTAAAATTCCTAATAATACAAATATTTATCAAGGCAAGGTAATAGCATATAAGTTTAAAGACGATAAATTGGTATTAGAAGTGAAGGGAAAAGAAAAGATTATAGTTAATTATTATTATAAAAATAATGATAAAAACCAATTATTTAATACTATTCATCTTGGGGATACAATATCTATAACTGGTTTTTTTAATACTCCAGATAATAATACGATATTTAATAATTTTAATTATAGAGAATATTTATACAATAATAGAATTTATACTATTTGGAATGCTTCAAATATCCAGGTAATAAAGAGTAATAGTTTTATTTTTAAAATAAAGGATTTTTTATATAAAAGAGCTTATACAATGTCCAATAGAGATTATTATTTAACTTTTATTCTCGGGGATAAATCATTGTTATCAGAAAATGATTACCACAATTATCAAATAAATGGAATTAGCCATATTTTTTCAATTTCTGGTATGCATATTGGCATTATATTAGTACTTTTAAATTACTTATTAAAAAGGTATAAATACAACAATATTATAATAATATTATTTTTAATGATATTTATTTTTTTTACTAATGCTTCACCATCCGTTTTAAGAGTAGTATTATTCTTCGTCTTAAATCTTCTTAATAAACATTATTCTTTATATTTTAATGCTATTCAATTGCTAATAATTACTGGTTATATACTGATTATTAGTAATCCTTTCATAGTATATGATGTTGGTTTTATATATTCCTTTATAGTTACTTTTGGTATTATGTATTATAGTAATTATATTAAAGGTAATTATTTCTTTAGTTTGATAAAACTAAGTATTATAACTTTTATATTTAGTTTACCAGTAACAGCTTTACTAAATTATGAGATAAATATTACAAGTATAATTAATAATATCATTTTAGTTCCTCTTGTTAGTTTTATTATTTTTCCTTTAGCAATAATAACATTCATTCTTCCATTTTTAAGTCCTTTATTTAGTTTAATATTGTTTTTATTTAATATTATTAATAATTATTTAATCAATCTTAATATATTAATTATTATTCCACAGATACCAATTATCATTATAATTTTATATTATTTAGTATTATTACTAATTAAAAAAGCCTATTCTATAATTATTCTGTTATTATTAATTTTCTTTAATAATATGTTACCACTAATAGATAATACATTATATATTTATTATTTGGATGTTAAGCAAGGTGATTGTACTTTGATAGTTTTTCCTTATCAAAAAAATGTAATCTTGATTGATACCGGTGGTATGGTTAATAATCAATTTATACTTGATAATAATTTGAGATTATTAAAAAGTTTAGGTATAGCCAAGATTAATAATTTTATTATTACTCATGGGGACTTTGATCATATGGGAGAAGCTATTAACTTAGTTAATAACTTTAAGGTTGAGAAAGTAATCTTTAATTGTGGACCATACAACGATTTAGAAAAAGATCTAATAAAAGTTTTAAATAGAAAGAAAATACCTTATTATTCATGTATTAAAGAACTAAACATAGATAATAATAAACTCTATTTTTTACAAACAAAAGAATATGATAATGAAAATGATAATAGTAATGTTATTTATACCGAACTTGATGGTTATAAATTTATGTTTATGGGTGATGCTGGAATAGATAAAGAAAAAGATATTTTAGATAAATATAATATATCATATGTCGATGTATTAAAAGTAGGACATCATGGTTCAAGGACAAGTAGTAGTAAAACATTTATTAACGAAATTAATCCTAAATATTCCATAATTAGTGTAGGCAAAAATAATAGATATGGTCATCCCAATAATGAAGTATTAGAAAACTTAAAAGATTCAAAAGTATATAGAACAGATCAAGATGGGAGTATTATGCTTAAAATTAAAAACAATAAATTAAAAATCGAGACTTGTAGTCCGTAGAAAGGGAGATGAAAAGATGAATGAAATAAAAGAATACACAAAAAATGTATTTGAAGATGTAAAACATAAAGATAAAGAAGGTAATGAATATTGGTTGGCAAGAGAATTAGGAAAAATATTAGAATATGGTGAATATAGAAAGTTTTTGCCTTCAATTAAAAAAGCAATGATTTCATGTGAAAAGAGTGATCAAATTGTTAATAACCATTTCGCCCAAATGGACGTAATGGTGGATATAGGTTCAAATGCAAAAAGAAAGTTAAGAGATTATAAGTTATCAAGATATGCATGTTATTTAATAGTTCAAAATTCTGATTCTTCAAAACCAGTAGTGGCTCTTGGACAAACTTACTTTGCTATACAAACTAGAAAACAAGAACTATCAGAAAAAGAATATAATGAATTATCCGAAGATGAGAAAAGATTATATAGAAGAAATCAAGCAAGAAAAGGTAATTATACTTTAAATAAAACAGCAGTCAATAGTGGAGTAAAAGATTTAGCTAGATTTCATAATGCAGGATATAAAGGACTTTATAATGGTGAAACAGCTGATGATATATTTAAAAGAAAGAAACTAAGATATAGGGAAGATATATTAGATAATATGGGTAGTGAAGAACTCGCAGATAATATATTTAGAATAGCGCAAACAGATGCTAAATTAAAAAGAGATAATGTGGATAATGAATATACTGCAAATTCTGTTCATTATGAAGTTGGTAAGGAAGTAAGAAATAGTATTAAAAGATTAGGTGGTACTATGCCAGAAGATTTGCCGACACCTGAGAAAAGTCTAAAAGAATTAGAAAAAGGGGAAATAAAAATTAACTAATAGAATAGAGAGGTGAAAAAATGAAAATTGAAGAAGAGTTGAGTGCTGCTTTTAAATCACTAATAGAGTTATCTGATAAAGAAATAGTAGAAGTCAAAAATATAATTGATGAAATAATTAAATATAAAATTGAGGATGAAGAAATTATAAGTCATCTTTTTGATCGAATATTAAGTATTGTTTTTATTGAAGATGATAAAAAGAGAAAAATATTTCATAAATTATCAAACTATACTAGAAAATTTAATAAAGAGTTGGCAGATGATTATGATATAATCTTAGAAGAAGATTTTAATGAAGAATTTAATATTGAAGATTATTGAAGAAAATGCTACAGTAGGAATTATAATTTGCAAACAAGATAATGAATATGTTATAAAATATTGCTCTGATAATAGAATAATCGCAAGAGAATATGAACTTGTGTGATATAATAACATTAGGCGGTGCAAGATGAAAAATAGTATTAAAAATATTAATTTCAATGAATATATTAAAAAACATTCTCCAGGTTATGTTATAGAAATATATAATGATAATAAAACACAAGAGTATGTTATTGGCAACAAAATTACAAATCCAAAAATTGAAAAAACAACAAGCGATACATTATATGATATTGCATCATTAACGAAACTATTTACAAGTGTATTAGTGTATATGGCATATGAAGAAAATAAAATAGATTTAGAAGATACAATTTTTAGTATCGATAATAATTTTAGAAATCTTAAAGACACTAAGATAATAGATTTATTATCACATAATCAAAACATTTGGACCGACGGCTATTTAGGCAACGCTAATAGTAAAAAAGACTTTTATGATATTTTATATTCTGCTTATGTAAAAGAAAATATACCAACATATGTTGATACACACTATATTATTTTAGGTGTATTATTAGAAAAAATATATAATATAAGTTATGAAGAATTATGTATAGAAAAAATATTTAGTGTTTTAAATATGACCAATACAACATTTAATCCTAATAAAGATTTATGTGCCTCAAATAATTATGAGCATAATGGCGATATAATTGTAGATGATATATACCCAGGATTAATACATGATACAAAAGGCAGAGTAGCAAAGGAATATGGATTAAATTTAGGACATGCTTCTATATTTACAACGGGGAGAGATTTATTAACATTCTTAGAAACGTTTTTTAATAATAAATTATTAAAAAAAGAAACAATAAAATTAATGCTAGAGCATAGAAATACTAATGAAGATAATTTAAGAAAATTAAAAGCTATTTCTAATGAAAAAGATTTATATAAAATATATGAAATGATGAAGAAGCAAAATAATGATTTTTCATTACCAAGAACATATAATAATATGGGTACAAGATATAGAAATATAATTAATGAACTAAATGATGTTCCCTATAAAGCAAGTGATAATTCAATATCGTTTAGTGGATATACTGGCCCAATGTTTACAATTGACTTTGATAATAAGATAATAGTCGTTATTATGTGTAATATAATACATAATAGTAAACTAGGTAGAGAAGAAAGGAAAGCAATAACATTTGAAATAATAAATAGAATATTTAATAATTTATTATAATAACTATCTTAATCGATAGTTTTTTTATTTTTAATTCGACTTACTAATTGACAATTAGCACAAGGTGCAATTAGTTCATGCATATGAATTATTTTAAGTAATATTAAATATTGCTATATAATATGAATTGGTATGATATAATATTTATAGAGTGTGATAATATGAATTATATAATAGATAGATATAATGAAGATAAGTTACTTATTAGAGCAGTTGATTTACCTCCATTGCATAAAGTGAATGATGAGATTAAATATGATTGTTCAATATGGGCAAATGAATTTGCAATGATAATGAATGATGATTTTGAATCAGTTTCATCTACATTACTAATCCCAAATGTAGGTGTTAGAACATATAAAAATGTTGGATTTTTGGTTAATTCTGACTTTGCTGGAATTCAACATATTGCTTTATCCGATAGTGGAAGTAGTGGAAGTTTTAAAAATGGTGATTTCAATGCTAATCAATCTGATTTTGAAACATTAAATCAGTTAGCTAGTTATATAAAAAATAATAATCATACAACAATGAATGAAGTTAATATATCAATTCCTTTAAATTCTGTAGTCGGATTAGTAGTCGTTAAATGTGGTAATGAATTAAAACATCTTAAAGCAATGCTTGCTGTTAGAGATTGTATATATAAATTAACTGGGATACAATTTGATATTTTTGAATATGATAGTAATTTTGGAAAAATAGAGCAAATTGATTTAACTGACGAATTGATTGAAATAATTAATTCAACATCTAATGTTAACAAATACGATTATTATACAGATTATAGTGATGAAATATATGAAGGTAGTATTAATAATAGAGGACGTATTATGTGATAATGATTTAGAACAAGAATTAATTAAAGTATTAGATAAAAACCATATTAAATATTGTTCTGATAATAGGATAATTGCTAGAGAATATGAATTAGTGTGATATAATAAATATAGAGGTGAAATTATGTTAAGTTATGAAGGAATTTTTTTTGACAGTGCTACAGAAGAATTTATTCATTCACTAGAGAATCCTAAATTGCCTGTTATAAATGATGAAATTCATTGCACATTTAAATATCATCCACTTAGTGAAGAAATTTTTGATGAATTGGTTGGTAAAGAAATAGAGGTGTTAATTGTTGGTTATGGAAACGATGGACAAAATAGTGGATTTGAAATACAACTTCCAAATGACATAATGCCTTATTATATAAATTATGACGAAGATCATCCTGGTAAATTACAAAAACCACATATTACTGCATCTTTAGGAATTGGTGCTAAGGCTTCGAAAACAAAGGATTTAAAATTTAAAAAACTAGATGTATCATACAAAGTTAATGGAACTTTTGGCTATTGGATAAAGAACGATAATGAAGAGTACAAATCTTTTGAAAGATATAAGAATATTACTAAGTAAAGATGTTTGCAATGCAAACATTTTTTATATGCACAAACATATGTCACCACATGGAGACTACGACCATATGTGAGAAACTATTAACTTAGTTAATAACTTTAAGGTAGAAAAAATAATCTTCAATTGTTGTTTAGAAATGTTGATGAATCTGGAATGACAATGCATGGACCATAGATGAAATGATGAAAACTGAGTGTTTACAAAAAGGAAAATCTAGATAAGAATAATTGTTAGATTGAAGAGATATAGCAAAAGTAGGCAAAAAGGGAATGCCTACTTTTTTGATACAATAAATATGGATGAAATAACGTATTGTTGCTAGATAATTTGAATTAGTATATAATAATCATAGGATGTGATGTTTTGTGATAATCAGAGGAGCTAATATTGAAGAAAAAAAAGTTAAGTATAAAAAATTATCTGATTATGATTGGGCTAATAATACAAAATTAATAGAAAACATTAAAAAATTAGAATTGTTATATTTAAGTATAGAAGAACAATTAAAAGAACAAATTATTAATCCTATGGATATTGAAGATGATGCTGTTGTTATCCCTCAAAATGCATTAAATCATCGATGTTCAAATTCAATAGAAAGTTTACAAGGGATATCCAATTATGGTTTATTAGCTAGTGAATGGTTTGGAGAATTAGAAAGTGAAAGAGAAGGTTGCTTTTGTACATTTATTTCGAGAATGAAAGGTAATGATTATCCTTATCATGGTGATCTTGCTGAAGACGATCAAAGTAGACTAAATATTGGTAAAAACGTAATCCTATTTTTTGATGAAAAAAATCCCCTAATGCAGTATTTATTGCATTTGGATTATTTTGAATTTGAACATCAAAAACAAATTAATCCTAATTATGTTTCTTTATATACTTCCGATGAATTACAGATTCTGGAAGAATTAATAGAACCATTATCTCCTGCAGGTAAAAATATGAGAAAATCATATAATTTCAAAACTAATTACTGGTCTGCTATACCTGGAGGTATACCTTCTAAACTAGTAAATGGTATATGCGTAAAGAATAATAATTATTCAGAATCAGAATTAGATATAATTAGTAATTTATTCCCCCAAGCAGTTATTTTTGATTCACGTAAGAAAGTATTAAGATATCCACTTGAAAGTAAATCAAATAATATTACTTTTGAAAGGTAATATATATAGTTTTTCTTTTATATATAGAATTTTATAAAAGCATAGTTAATAATAGTAATGATCATTATGATATAATAAATTAAAGGAGAATTTTTGTGAAAAAATATACTAACGAAGAAATAAGATTAATTAATTCATTAAATAAACCGATATATAATATAGATATGAATTTAGTAAATTTAATAGTTGATAAAATGCTAAAAAATCATGAATATTTCGATTTATTATGTTTTTTAAATAATTTATATGATTTTGCGGAACTACCTGAGAATATCGTTGATAAATTAATAATGGAAAACAATAAAGAATGTATTGCTGAATTTTTAGAAAATGAAAATAGTTTATATTTTTTAAATCCAGAAGATAAAAAACGATTGAAAGACTATTTAAATGTTCAAGAAATCAATATTAAGTTAGATAATACTTATGATTATTATTATAAGTTATTATATAAACAAGGAATTAGAAATTGGCATTGTGATACTCAAAATAATGATGATATTATTGTTCATACGTTAACGAGATATAATAAATTAATTAATCTTAAATTAAAAGAGATAAAAGAAGTTGGGGTAGTTGTATCATGCATTATTTATTCAAATTATTACTTATCTAAAGATGAACAAATATTAAAAGGTATTGATTATATCAATGAATTTGGATTTAATATTGAAAGAGATATAAATAATAAATCTATAATTAGTAGCAAGTATTAAGGAGGTACATAATGCATAAATGTAATGAAGATTTTTTAAAAAGGCATAATCTTATTTCATTTAATGGTTTGTCAATTGCTTGTGATATTCGTGATTTAAATGAAATAGTTGCTAAATATGAAATGCAAGGCAATAGTGAAGAAAGAAAAGTATCTATTGCTAATATATATGGTGTTCATGATAAAATGGATGAAATTAATTATGATTTTCCTGAGATATTAGACTATTTTTTTGATGAACATGGTGATGGATATCACTCTAGATCAGTAAGTATGTTAGATTATGATGAAGATAATGTAATTGCTGGTTTAGAAAATAGTTTTAGAATAGAACCAATAGTACTAATTGAGGTTGAACAAAATAAGTATATGGTATTAACTAATGGCATACATCGTTTTATAGTTTTAAAGAGTCTATACTTATCAGCTAAAAGAAAATGTCAAAATGAAAGCGAAATAGTTGAATTAAATCAAAAATTTACTATTCCAGTTAAAGTAACAAAAGTAGATTTTATTAAAACTTATTGTAAGTATTTAATTGATATGTTTCAACCAGTTAAATGTATGAATGCTTATTTTACTAGATTAGATGAATATACTCATGATGATGGTACCAAAAGTTATGAATTAGAAAGACGTATTGGTTGGAATCAAAGAGCCATTTATCAATTGAATGAACAAGAAAAGGATGCTTTTTGGCATAGTTATACTAGTTTAGAAAATGAATATGATGATAATTATAAACAAACTGGTAGAAGTAGACTTGTGTCTTTTAATCGTGAATCAACAATATTAACTGATGAAGAATTAATTCAATTTACTCATAAAATTATAATTGAATCTAATAAAAATAAAGAAGAGTTATTTGATTTATTACGTTGCCAAGCAAATCTATATCCAAGCTTTAAAGATTTTTTACAATTATACTTTAGAGATATAATTGATTTAGGATTGGAGGAAATACAAGATGATAGTATTGAAAGACAATAATAGTATTAGTGATAATATAGATAATAAATATGATTATTATTATGAAATATTTTTCAATAATACTCCGATTGGTTATGGCGCTATTGCAAAGAGTAATAGTGATATGTTATATATGTATCTATATGAAGAGTATCGTGGTAATAACTATGGCATACAAGTATTTGATTGTATGGTAGAAAAAATAAAAGAATTAGGCTTAGAAAAGTTATTTATAGTTATTGAAAATAATAATCTACCAATGAAAAGAATAATTGCTCATAAACAAAATAAAATAGTGCTAAGTAGTTCAAATTTTAAGTGTTATGAAATTAGTATATAGTTATTAAATAGAGAAATATTACTCTATTTTTTATTTATTATGTTATTATATTACTGATTATTTTTTGAGGTGCTTCATGGTTAAAGATTTATGTTTTGAAATAATAGAAACTTGTTTAAATAATTGTATTTTTTGTTCTTCAAATTCTAATTGCAATAAAACTAAAATAATAGAATATGCTGATATAAAAAGAGTAATAGATTATTTTATGAGTAAAGGTGGTATAGAAGAATTATCGTTATCAGGTGGAGAACCTTTTTTACATCCTGATTTATTAAAAATTGTTGCTTATGCTAAAAGTTTAGGAATAAAAGTTGTTATATTTACTAGTGGAGTAATGTATAATTCAATATCTTATACTGAAAAGGAACATTTACAATTAGAGATGGAACAACGTTTAAGAACTATTAATTTATATGAACCTGATAATGCTTTTTTAAAAGATAAAATATCTAGTTTTTATAATGGTATAATAAATCAACCTAGTATTGGTTCGTTATCTAAAGAAATGTTACAGCAATTAAAAGATATAGGATTAGATAAAATAGTATTTGATTATCAAGCATATTGTTATGATACTGATCATTTACTAATGGGAAGAAAAGAAATAAATAGGCAAGCTTTATTAAAATCCTTAATTACTGCTTCCTCAATTGGTTTAAATGTTGATGTTCATTTTGTACCTATGAAACCTAATTATCAAGAAATAACTGACATTTTAGAAATGTTAGAAATTGCAGAAATTAAAAATATTAGTATCTTAAATTTTATACCTCAAGGTAGGGGAAGAATAAATCAGGATAGATTACAATTAAATGTCTATGAACTACATGAATTCTTTGAATTATTAAATAGGGCAAAAAAGGTATATTCCGGGAATATAAGATTAGGTATATCTTTACAAGGAAATAGCACCCATAAATGTAATGCGGGATTAGAAAAACTAGATATAAAGTTTGATGGAACAGTATTACCATGCCCAGCATTTAAAGAGATAACAAAAGAAGAGTGTCAAAAATATAATATAAAACTTCCTAATATTTATACTAATTTGGAGGATGTAAATATTCCAGGAATAGGTACAAGAGTAATACCTTTATGTCAAGAAATATATTTAGAAAGAAGTATAAATCCTGAAGAATATGGAAGAATAGTTTCTGCAGCTTTATTACATGATAATTGTATTTATATGAGTAGGAAAGGACATTATGACATATTTACTATGGAACCTATCGGAGTATTAAGAAATGCTAGTCAAGGATTTGTAACTGAATATGGTTATTTTGTTGATCGAAAAACGGGTTTATTAATTGCAAAATATTATAATCAAATTGAATCTAAGTATCCACCATTAGATTCTCTAAATAGTGAAGATTTAAAAAAAGAGAATATTCCAGTATTAAGAAGAATAAATAAGTATACATATAAAGAAAAATTACATATAATGTATTAACATTATATAATGTTTAATATATATTAGGCTTTAGTTATAGACTAAAGTCTTTTAGTTTGTTAAAATAATTATGGGGATTATCATGAATACATATATTATAAGTGCAGAATCATATCATATATTAAATAATGAATTAAATAAGATTATTAAAGATAATAATCCTATCTATTTTAATATGTATAAATCAAGTATTAAAGATGCTATTACAGAAGCAAGTTATTATTCATTAGATAGTACTAAAAAATACTTAGTAGTAACTAATGCTGACTTTTTAGGTACTGGTAAAAGTAATGATGAAGTAGATATAATAAATGATTATTTAGATAAACCAAATCCTAATACTATATTAATATTTACTACATTAAATGGTATAGATTTAAGAAAAAAAGTAGTTAAAAGAATAAAAGATAATAATTGTTTAATAAATATACCTAAATTAGATAAAAGAGGTATAAATGATTTAATAACTAATTATTTAAAAGAATATAAATATAGTATTGATTATCAAACAATAAATTATATTATGGATAATTCTTATAGTAATATAGATATTATTTATAATGAACTTGGTAAAATAATGTTATTTTATAATAATCCTTGTAAAATAAACTACAACGATGTAGTAAAAATAGTAGGTAAAGAATTAGATAGTAATAACTTCCATTTTGTAAGTGCTGTTATTGATAAAGATTTAGAATTATCACTAAAATTATTTAATGATTTAAAAGTATATAAAGTAGAACCTACAGTGTTAATATCATTGTTAGCAAGAGAATATCGTTTGATGTATTATGTTAAACTCTTATACAAAAGACATAGTAAAGATAAAATATGTAGTTATTTAGGAATCCAAGATTGGCAATTAAATAAAATATATAATAATTCTATTAAATATCAAGAAAGAGAATTATTAGATAACTTAGTACAGTTATGTAATATCGATATGAATATTAAAAAAGGTATATATGATAAAGAAACATCTCTAATTAGCTTTATATTAGATGCATGTAGTTAACAAAGTGTAAATATACACTTTTTAATTTTGCTATTATATAAAATATATATTATAATTATCCTAGGTGATACTAATGAAAAATAAGAAAATATTACCAGTATTCGGAATAATAGCAATACTATTAACAACTATTGGCTTAACATATGCATTCTTTCAAGCCCAAAGTAGTGCTCCAGTAACTAGAGATGTAAGAGTTTTAACTCATACTGTAGATATGTTAACATTTAGTATTGATGAAGATATATCAGTAGAAGCAACTCAACTTAATTTTACTAATGGTGGAGATAATCAAGATGGCGAAGCAACGGCTTCTGCCATATTAACCCCAAATAGTAAGACTGGAACAGCCACCAGAAGTTATTATTTATATCTAAATATCGAAAGTAATCCATTTGTTTATAGTGCAGCTAATACCAATCATGATCCAGAACTATTACTTCAAGTATTTGATTCAAGTGATAATTTAGTAACACTTACAGGATTAGGTAATCAAGTAACAATAGATAGTTTAACAGGATATGATATAACAACAGCAAGAGGATTAAAAACACTACTTGATAACCACACAATAACAGCATCAAATAATGCAACAGCAACGCAAGAATGGCGAGTTGTTGTAACACTCGTAAATCTAGATGTTAATCAAAATGATAATACCGGTAAAACGTTTGAAGCAGAACTAATCATTCAAGAAGATGAATTAGCTTTGGGATTTACAGGAACAATATATAGAAATAATACAAGAGTAGCATTTAATAATCATACAATAGAAGATGAATTAACTTCTGGATGGTGTATGGAAGATAATGGAACACCAGACTGTACAAATCCATCTGTAACCCAAGTAGTATGTGAATATTGGGGAGATACATGTAGTGAGAATAATGTAACAATAGGAGTAGGAACATACGAAACAAATGTGAATACGATAAGAACCAACTATAACTTTTATTTAAAACATGAAGTAGAAGATGATATAATAGAAGATACAGAAGTATGTTTATGGTATAATAATCATGAATTTTGTTTAGGTCCAAACTATTGGGTAGAAACAGGAAATGGAGGAACTAATCATCAAAGTGATGAAAACGGAGTAGCAACAAAAAATAAGCTACAAACAGCAATGGAGACAGCATTAGGAACTCAAGCTGATAGTTGCTACTCGTTCTCACACAACGCTCGCTGCATTTTTGGTGACTTCTACTGCCGCGCCGATTCGGATGGCTATGTGGAATGTTACGGCGACGACAACGTCTATTGCGGAGTCTATTCGGATGGCTCATCTGGATGCGTTTTGTGGTAGTCTAGTTTGTGCTACACGCGTTCATCTTTCTCACTTGAATCCGAAAATGCGTAGCATTTGTGACGAGGAATTTTTCGTAGAAAAATATCCGAGGTGCTGAACCTAGAAATCGATGTGTAGGCACAGGGTAGACTTATGGGTTAGGTAGTGGATTATATAAAAGAAATAAAAATTATAAAAATAAACTGTTTTGGTTAATTAAAAACAGTTTATTTTAATTTTGTTGTATTTTTAAAATTTAATTTAGCATATTTATTTAGAATATCAATTCCTTTTTCTTTAACTAAGTTAGCAGCAAATGTATCAACTTCTACACCAGCACCTTTTGGAATTTCACTACCTAATTCTTGACTCATTTTATGCATTTCTCTTAAGAAAATATATCTACTTATTATTGATGCACAAGCAACTGACATACATTGATCTTCAGCCTTAGGAGTAAATGTAATATTGGTTGCTTTTTTTGGAACATCTGATAAATATCCATAGTAATTTCTTGGTGGAGTAAATTGATCAACAACTATTTTGTCGTAAGTTGCTCCTTTTTCTATTAATTGAAGTAATACTTTATTATGTAAAATAGCTTTTATTTTATTCATATTAGTATTTTCATTATAATACTTGTTATAGTCACTATTATTTAGAACTATAGCACTATATGGTATTCTCTCCATAATTTTTGGAGCTATTTCTTTTATTCTTTCATCAGTTATCTTTTTTGAATCCATGACTTTTAATTCTTGAAGGAACGCTGCATTATCCTTTGTTACGTTAGTAGCACAGACAACTATAGGTCCAAAGTAATCCCCAGTACCAACTTCATCAGAACCAATTGTATTATATTTATTAAAATTGATTTTTGGTTCTTCCTTTTTTTCTTTTTTATCTTTGCCAGTAGTAATATCAATATCTCTATTGTTTAATTTCTTTTCTAAATCAATCCAAATATTAGCATCTATATCAGCAGATATTCCTTGAAACATGGCTTTTCCACTTTCATAAAGGGTAATAATTGTATCCGCATCCATGGCTTGAAAAATAGCATAGGGTGGAGTTTTATCCCTTTTTAAATCGGTATAATACTTAATCATTTTTTCTTTAACATTATCACTAACTTTAAATACTATTGTCATTTTTTGCCTCACTTAACATTATTTTATCATATTTGTATTTATTTTTCATTAAAAATATAATATAATAAAAAATAGAGAGAAGGGTTTTTATAGTGATTGATATTGTTTGTTTATTAATTATAGGCATTTATACATTCTTAGGATGGAAAAGAGGAATTATTAGAAGTGCTGTTTCTTTAATTGGTACTTTTATAGTTTGTATTTTATCTTGGACTTTAAAAGATATACTAGCTGGTTTCCTTATTGAAAAATTACCATTCTTTAATTTTGCAGGAATATTTAATGGTATATCAGCAATTAATATATTAATATATAATGTTATAGCTTTTGTAATTATTTTTGTGATATTATATTGCTTATTAAATATAATAATTAGTTTATCAAAAATAGTTGAAAAGTTACTTAAATTAACCATTGTATTTGCATTACCATCTAAAATTCTTGGGGCTATGCTTGGCCTAATTGAAGGTATAGTTACTGCCTTTTTATTAGTGTTTGTATTATTTCATGTACCATTTGCTACCAGTATGGTAAATGATAGCAAATTAGGTATAATAATATTAGAAAGGACACCAATTATTGGCAAACTTTCTGTACCAACAACCTTATCTTTAGAAGAAATAGAACGTATTATAACTAGTGATGTTGATAGTAATGATTTAGAAAATAAGAATTTAAAGGTATTACATACATTGATATCATATAAATTAATAACTGCTGAAGATGCTCAAAAATTAATTGATAGTGATAAAATGCATTTTGATAATACAATAGTATTTAATCAAGGAGGATAATGATAAAGTATTTAGAGAATGCGGATGATTTTGAAAAAGTCATTCAAAACAAAGTTTTAGTTGATTTTTATGCCGATTGGTGTGGACCATGTCGGATGCTTGGCCCAATTCTTGAAGAACTTGAAAATATTCAAATTCTTAAAGTTAATGTCGATAACTTTCAAGAAATAGCTAATAAATATGGGGTAATGAGTATCCCAACATTAATTCTTTTTAATGAAGGAAAAGAAATTAATAAAATAATTGGTTTAAGGTCTAAAAGTGATATTGAGGATATGATAAAATAAGCAGCTATTTATTTAGCTGCTTTTATCGTTTCTAATCCAGTATTTTTGTATGTTCGCATTAAAGGACCAGCACCTAATTTGACACCTCCAAAATAACGTACTACAACGAGTAATTTGTTATTTAAACTATTTGTTTCTAATAAATTATATAATGGTAGACCTGCTGTACCTGTTGGTTCTTTATCATCACTTTTACCGGCAGTACTTCCAAATTTATAAGCATAAACGATATGTTTAGCTTTTTTATGTTCGGTTTTTAAATTATTTAATATTTCTTTTATTTCATCAATTGTATCTAAATCATAATATAAACCTATGAACTTTGATTTCTTTTCAATAATTGTTGTGGTATTTAATAATTTCATTTTTACCTCATTTCAAGTATATTATATCTTAAAAATTGTAATAATTGTAGTATAATATTATTTGGTGGGAAATATGCTTAAGGAAAAATTAAAAACTTTACCTCATTTACCTGGTTCATATCAAATGCGTGATATAAACAATAATATTATCTATGTTGGTAAAGCTAAAGATTTATATAAACGAGTTAATAGCTATTTTAATAGACCTCAAACAGGGAAAACTGCTTTGATGGTATCAGAAATAAATGATTTTACTTATATAACTACTGGTACTGAAAAAGAAGCCTTTATTTTGGAACTAAATTTAATTAAAGAATATGATCCTAAATATAATATTTTACTTAAGGATGATAAAAGTTATCCATATATTGAATATATATCAAAGCCATATCCCCAACTTAAAGTTGCTAGATATTTAAATGTGCGCAGAAAAGATAATAAAAAGTTATTTGGCCCATACCCAAATGCCTATGCTGCTCGTAAGATAGTTAATTTAATAAATAGGTTATATCCCTTAAAAAAATGTGATACTATGCCCAAAACAGTATGCTTATATTATCATATTGGGGAATGTTTAGGTTACTGTGAAAAAAAAGCTACTAATGAAGAATTAATGAAGATGGAACGTGAAATATTAGACTTTTTAAATGGTAATGATAAAATATTAATAGATAAAATAATGGAAAAGATTAATATCCTTAGCAATAATTTAAATTATGAAGGAGCCCTAGAATTAAAACAAGAATTAGAATATATTAAAGTGGTACTTGATAAACAAAAAGTTGAGTTACATGATTATATTAATCGTGACGCTATCGGATATTATTTTAATGAAGGATTAGTCTCAATTCAAATATTATTTATACGTAATGGTAAAATAGTAGGTGGTCATAACGATAAATTTTATTTAATTAGTGATATATCTGATGAAATAAGTTCTTATATATTAAAATTTTATGAAAATCATGAAATACCAAAAGAAATAATTGTGGAAGATAACATTAATGAAGGGATATTATCTAGTATTCTTAATACTAAAGTATATATTCCTTTAAAAGGAAAGAAAAAGAATTTAGTAGATATGGCTAGCATTAATGCTAAAGTTAGTTTAGAGCAAGAAATAACGATTATTAAGAGAGATGAATTAAGAACAGTTGGTGCTAATGAAGAACTTAAGAATATTCTTGGATTAAAATCTTTAAATCGAATTGATGCCTTTGATAACTCCAATCTTTTTGGATCCTATGCTGTTAGTGGAATGGTTGTTTTTAAAAATGGTAAACCATGTAAAAAAGAATATCGAAAGTATAAAGTTAGTGTTGATGTTAATGATGATTATAATACAATGAGAGAAGTTATTTATCGAAGATATTATCGAGCTTTAATAGAGAATACAGAAATGCCAGATTTAATATTAGTAGATGGAGGAGAGAATCAAATTAATGCTTGCAAAAGTATTTTAGATGATTTGCATTTAAATATTAAAGTATGTGGTTTAAAAAAAGATAATCATCATCGTACTAATGAATTAATTGATGGAGATACTTTAAGTATTATTGATATTAATAAAAGTAGTGATATTTTTCATTATTTAACAAGAATTCAAGATGAAGTACATAGATTTACGATTACTTATCATAAAACACTTAGGGATAAGGGAAGTATTGCTAGTATACTTGATAATATTGAAGGAATAGGACCTGCTAGAAAAAAAACTTTAATAAAAAAATATGGTAGTGTTAAAAAAATGAGTGAAGCAACACTTGAAGATTTAGTGAGTATTATTCCGGAGAATGTTGCTAAAGAATTACAAAAATATCTTCAGGAGAAATATCATGAAAAAGCTAATTAAATTAGATAAGAAAAGATGTGATATTTGTGATACTGTTGAAGAATTCTTAAATCCGGATTACATTATTTTTAATAGTAATGAAGAATATAAAATAAATGATTATATTTATATGGGGAAAATTGCATCTATATCTGGGAAAATAATAAAAAATGATAATAATACTATTACTGTTGAAAATGATTTTCGAGAATTAACTAAAGATAGTATTAATAAAATAAGTATTAAAAATAAAACTGATTTGATAAGCATCTTACCTATAATAAAAGATATTGGTAAGATAGATGGGATAGTAGTTAATGCTATTAATGATGAACCATATGTTTATAATAGAATATTTTTATTGAAAAATTATATTAGAGATATTTTAGATACTATTAATATGTTATCTAAAATATTAAAAACATCTAATAATATGATTGCTATTAAAAATAATGAATCATTTATAATTGATGAATGTTTAAATGTTATTGGAACTTATCCTAATATTAAAATAGCTTTATTAAATGATGAATATTTAATTGGACATAAGGAATATTTATTAAAAAAATTAAATATGGTAGATAATACATTATATTTATCTATTGAGGATGTTTTAAATATTAATAGTATAATAAATAGTTATTTACAAACTACTAAATATATTACTATTACTTATGATAATAAATCAATTATATATCGGGTTAAGATTGGTACACCGTTAAAAAGCATATTAAGTAAGTATTATAAAATCAAAGGTAGTTTTAAGATTATTATTAATGGATTAATGAAGGGATATGAAGCAAAAAATATTGATGATATTTATATAAGTGATAATATAGAATGTATATATATTGATAAATCTATTAAAAAGAAAGAACTAAAATGCTTTAATTGTGGTTTGTGTGAACAGGTATGTCCTGAGAATGTTAGTATTTATTCTCATAAAAATATGGATAAATGTATTTATTGTGGTCTATGTTCTTATATATGTCCTGCTCATATAAATCTTAATAAATATCTAGGTGATAAAAATGAATAGATTGTTTTTTACTAAAAGATATGATATTAAAAATATTGTTCTAAGATATTTATTATTTTTATTACCATTTATTATTTTTGGTATATATAAAAATGGAATATTATTATATAAAAAAGATCTTATATCTTTTTGGGGGATTTTTAAAGTATTATATTTAATATTAATTAGTTTTGGTATTAATATAATATTAAAAATAATATTTAAAGATAAAATTAGTTGGGATATAGATATTATTAATACTATTATTATTTCTTTATTTATGCCATATAATATTAATTATTTATATTTTATTATTGGATATGTAGTAGGTAGTATTTTAACTAGATATATAAAACTAAATAGGATATGTATTACTGTATTAGTTATTTATATATTATTATATTTTACTCAAGGTTTAAATTTTTTAAATCCTTTAGAATTACAAAATATCTATAGTTTTAATACTATGGATTTAATACTTGGGAGAACATATGGTGGTATTGCTACAACATTTATTATGTATGCCTTTATATTTGGTATTTTAAGTAGTGTTTTTAATAACTATAAATTCGTTATTCCTCTTAGTGGCTTTTTGGCATTTTTCTTATTATCATATATCCTTATGGGATTTTCTTATCGTATGTTAACTAATAGTTTTGTTATTTTTAGTTTGGTTTTATTTTCTGTTGATTCTAGATCATTGCCATTTTCTTTAGGAAAATCAATATTATATGGAATTATATGGGGATTATTATTAGCTTTGGTATTTAATTATTATAATAATCCAATATTATTGTTTTCTTGTCAAATTGTTGTTAATATCTTATTTGTTGTTGTTGCTATAATAAGGAAAAAGTGCTATAATATGAACGATTTTTTAGATAAAAAAACTAGAGGTGTCTATGGCCTATATAAATGATGAAGAAATAAATGAAATTCGTAGTAGAGCTGATATAGTAGATATTATTGGAGAATATATTGAATTAAAACAAAAGGGACGTAATTTTTTTGCCCAATGTCCATTTCATGGTAATGGTAATGAACGGACTCCAAGTTTGTCTGTTTCACGAGAAAGACAAATGTTTAATTGTTTTGCTTGTGGTACTGGTGGTAATGTTTTTGCATTTATTATGAAGTATGAAGATGTATCGTTTCCAGAAGCTTTAAAAATAGTTGCTAATAAAGTTGGATATAATTTAAATGTTAGTGATTATAAAGAATTTCATGATCCTCACGATAAAGATTACGAGATAATGGATTATGCTAAAAAGTATTATTTGAATAATATTTGGACTGAGGAAGGAAAAGGTGCTAGGAAATATCTGTTAGATCGTGGTATTGATGAAACTATTATTAAAGAATTTAATATTGGTTATGCTGGATCAAATAAAGATACTTTATATAGATTATTAAGTAAAAAGAATTATGATTTAGATAGTATAGATAATTTAGGTTTAATTAATAAATCAGGATTAGATATTTATGATACATTTACTAATAGAATAATTATTCCAATAGAAAATGCTCGCGGTCAAGTAGTAGGATTTACTGGTAGAATATTTAATGGGGAGAGTGATACTGCAAAATACTTAAATACTAGAGAAACACCAATATTTAAAAAGGGTAGTATTTTATTTAATTTTCATAATGCTAAAGATAGTATAAAAGCAAATAGGGAAGTTATAGTTGTTGAAGGCAATATGGATGCTATATCTCTTTCAGCTCGGGGAATTAAAAATGTTGTAGCCTTACAAGGAACAGCTTTAGCTAAAGAAAATATTGAACAATTAAAGAAATTAAATGCTACAGTTATTTTAATGCTTGATAATGATAACGCTGGTTTAGAAGCAACTATCAAGAATAGTGACTTATTAATTAATAATGGGATAATGGTTAAAATAGTACGTTTAAATGGAGCAAAAGATCCAGATGAATACATTAGAAATGTTGGGGTTGATGCATTAAAAGATAATATAAAACATGCTTTAAAGTATATTGATTTTAAGTTGGAATATTTAAAAATTGGTAAGAATATGCAAAATATTGAAGATGTTGCAACTTATGTAAATCAAGTAATTAAAGCCTTAAATAACGAAGATGACTTGACAAAATCACTTATAATATCTAAAATAAGCAAGGATTATCAAATTGATGCCGCTATATTGGAAAGTAAGATTAAGGTGACACCTCAAAAAGTTGAGGCTAAAACGGTAAAAAAAGAAGAGAAGAAAAGTAAATACCAATTAGCTGCTAATAAGATAATTTATTATATGCTTATGGATAGCAAGTATATTACAATATACCAAAATAGGTTAGGATTTTTTAAAGAAAAGATTGAAAGAGTGCTTGCTAGTGAAATTGTCTATTTTAATAGAGAACATGGGTATATAAATATTCCTGATTTTACTACTTATATAATGCCTAATAGTGCTGAATATGATTTCGTATTAAAAATAATAAATGATAACGAAACAACAGAAATAAATGATGAAGAATTTAATGCATGTATAAATGTAATATTGGAAATATTAAAGAGGGATGAAATAATTAAGTTAAAAGAGCAAATTAAGAATGAATTAGATGTTAATAAGAAATTAGAATTAATTACTCGTTTAACGGAGATTAAAAAGGAAGTGTGAAATATGGAACAAATTAAAACTTTAGATGAAAGAAAAGATTCTTTAATTGCTAAAGGTAAAGAAAAAGGATTTATTACTTTCGAAGAATTGGCTGAAGAATTAAAAGGGTTGGAAATTGATAATGATGATTTGGACAACTTGTATAATGCTTTAGTAGATAATAATATTGAAGTAGTTGCAGAAGCTGATGTTGATACATCTACTGGGGAAGCTAGAATTAGAGAAAAAGAAGAAGATATAATATTGGATGATGAAGATATTACTAAAGATGTTAATATTAATGATCCAGTTAGAATGTATTTAAAAGAGATTGGACGTATTTCTTTGCTTTCTAATGCTGAAGAAATGGAAATAAGCCAAAGAGTTGCTGATGGTGATGAGGATGCAAAAAGAATTCTTGCAGAGTCAAATTTACGTTTAGTTGTATCTATTGCTAAAAGATATGTAGGCCGTGGTTTATTATTCCTTGATTTAATCCAAGAAGGTAATATTGGTTTAATGAAAGCAGTTGAAAAATTTGATTACGATAAAGGTTATAAATTTTCCACTTATGCTACCTGGTGGATTAGACAAGCTATAACAAGGGCTTTAGCAGATCAAGCTAGAACTATAAGAGTACCAGTACATATGGTAGAAACAATTAATAAAATGTCTAGAATTCAAAGACAATTAACTTTGGAATTAAATAGAGAACCAAGTGAAGAAGAAATTGCTAAAAAGATGAATATCAGTATTGATAAAGTTCGTGAAGTAATGAAGATTAGTCAAGAGCCTGTTTCTTTAGAAACTCCAATTGGAGAAGAAGAGGATTCTCATTTAGGGGATTTCTTAAAGGATGAATCTAGTTTATCTCCAGAGGAATATACTGAAAATGAAATATTAAAAGAAGAAATTAGAGAAGTATTAATGTCTTTGCAAGCAAGAGAGCAAGAAGTATTAGAACTACGTTTTGGTCTTATTGATGGAACTTGTCATACTCTAGAAGAAGTAGGTAAAAAGTTTAATGTTACTAGAGAAAGAATACGTCAAATTGAAGCCAAAGCTTTAAGAAAATTAAGACATCCTTCTAGAGCTAAAAAATTGAGAGATTTTTTGGAAGAATAATGAAAAGTATTAGAATTGAAGCAATAGCATCCTTAGTTGATAAGGATGCTTATGTTCTAGATATAGGAACAGATCATGCATATTTACCCATTTATTTATATACAAATAATATAACTCATAGAATTATAGCATCAGATATTTCTAAAAATGTTTTGGAATATAGTTTAAATAATTTAAAAAAATATTCTTTAGATAAGAAAATAGAATTAGTAGAAAGTGATGGATTTAGTAATATCAATGATAAAGTAGATATTGCAGTTATTGCTGGCATGGGAGCATCTAGTATTATTAATATTATAAGTAGTGCAAAAACATTACCAAATACTATTATTATTTCTAGTCATAATGATCAAGAATTAATAAGAAAGTATATGAATGATCATAATTATATAATAAATAAAGAATTAGTAATTAAAGATAATAATATTTTTTATAATATTATTAAATTTATAAAAGGTAGTGAAGTATTAACTACTGAAGAATTATTATTTGGTAAGAGTACTAATAAAGAATATTTTGAATATTTATTAAGGTATTATCAAGATTTATATAATAAATCTCATAAAGAATTATATAAAGAATATGTATTAACTATTGAAAAAAAGTTAAGTTTGATGTAGGTCTGTCAATAACTTTAGCTTCAATAGTTTTTTTGTTGGGTATTTTATTTATTTCTTTAACCAAACTAAATACTTTTTTAGTATTATTGAATATTGGTTTTATTTCTTTATAAATTGGGATTGCTTGATTAGCAATATTTAAAAACTTCGATATTTTATCTAAAGTGCCACTAAGAGTAAAGGCTTTAGTTAGATTTGTTCCAAACATTTATATCACCTAATTAATAATATGAAAAATAATTAAAATATTGCTAGTAGGTAATTGTATTTACTTTTTTTATTTGTTATAATATTTTAGTAAGAATAGAAAAGGAAGGTATGAATATGCAAGATGTCAATGCAAATGAAAATCCTAGTATATTAAGAACTTCTTTTTTAGTAATATTAAATATATTTACCTTTATTGGTTATGGAATAAAGTTTGTTTTTTATGATTTAATTCATAATTTATATGCTGGAGCTAGCTATACAGTAGATCAAACGTACAGAACTGGATTAGCTGCAGCTAAAACTGAAGAGGATAAATTATATGAGTTAACTAGAAAAAAACCTAAGAAACCTAAAGTATATAATTATAGTAAAAGTAAACTTGCTCAATTAGAAAAGAAGAAGCAAGCTTTATTAGTTGATTTACAAACTAGTGGGGCAATTCGTAGTAAAACCCCTCATGTTTATATGTATACAGTAAAAGATACTAATGGAAAAATATTTACAAGTACTATGAATGGTTTAAGTAAATTGGATATTAATTCATATTTATTAAATGAAGGTTATGAAGTATATGATATTAAGACATCTACTTTAATTGATTTTGCATATAAAGAATCAAGTATTATGGGCAAATCAATGTCAACTAAAGATTTGATATTTTGGTTAACTCAATTATCTACGTATTTGAAAGCTGGATTGACTTTAAATAATGCAATTAGAATATTATCAGATCAAATGAAGGGTAGTAAATCAAGAAAAACAGCATTTAAAGCAATATCATATGAATTAGTTTTAGGTGAATCTTTTTCTACAGCTTTAGAAAAACAAGGAGGAATGTTTCCACCATTATTAATTAATATGATTAAAGCTGCTGAAGCAACTGGTACTTTACAAGAAACTTTAGAGGATATGGCTAATTATTATACTGAAGTTAATGAAACAAGAAAACAAATGATAAGTGCTATGACATATCCAACAATTATAACAGTTTTCTCTATTGGTGTTGTAATATTCATTTTGTCATATGTTGTTCCAAGATTCGTTGATATATACGAACAAAATGGTGTTGAAATATCAGGACTTACTAAAGTAGTTATTGATATAAGTATGTTTTTAAAAAATAATTATTTAACACTATTTGCTATTATCATAGGTTTGGTTATTTTCCTAGTTGTGGCTTATAAGACTGTTAAAGCATTTAAAGCATCTTTCCAAATATTTTTAATGCATATTCCTGTAGTAAAAGATATTATTATTTTTAATGAAATGGCAATATTTTCTAAAACATTTGCATCTTTATTAAATAATAATGTATTTATTACTGATAGTATGGATATTTTAAGTAAAATAACTAATAACGAAGTATATAAGTCTATTCTTTATAAAACTATTAATAACATAGTTAAAGGTGAAAAAATAAGCGAAGCATTTAAAGATCATTGGGCAATACCAGATGTTGCTTATTATATGATAGTAACTGGTGAGGAAACTGGTGAATTAGGTCAAATGATGCAAAAGGTTAGTGAATACTATCAAATGATGCATCGTAATATTGTAAATAATTTAAAATCATTTATAGAACCAATAATGATATCTATGTTAGCTATCGTAGTTGGTGGTATAATTGTGGCAGTAATTGTACCGATGTTTGGTATGTATTCTAAGATTCAATAAGCAGGTGAAAAATGGCAGTATTATTATTTATCATTGGTTGTATATTAGGTTCTTTTTACCTAGTATTAGGTACAAGACTTCCTAAAAAGGAAGATGTTATATTTTCCCGTAGTAGATGTGATCATTGTCATAAGGATTTAAAATGGTATCATTTAATACCACTTTTTTCGTTTATATTTCTAAAGGGAAAATGTGCCTATTGTAAGAAAAAAATAAGCCCAGAACATTTTTTAGTTGAATTAGGTACCGGATTAATTTTTTTAGCTACGTATTATTTTTTCCCAGAGGGATATAATCTTTATGCAGCTTTAACGATTTGTTCGTTACTTATTATTATATTTGTTAGTGATTTTAAATATATGATAATTTTAGATTCACCATTAGTTGCTTCTTCAATTATTATTCTTGTTTTAAAATATATTTATTTTGGTTGGACTGAGGTAGGATATAGTTTACTAGGTGGTGCTGCATTATTCCTGGTAATGTATCTTGTTCAAATAATTGGAAATTATGTATTTAAAAAGGAATCCCTTGGAGGAGGAGATATAAAATTAGCATTTGTTATGGGAATTATATTAAAGATTAAAATGGGGTTAATTGCCCTTATATTATCTAGTTTTCTGGCTTTGCCATATGCTGTTGCTAGCCTTCATTTAAAAAAGGAAAGTGAATTTCCTTATGGGCCTTTCCTAGGTGGAGCTTTACTTATAGTATTTTATAATTATGATAAATTTGTATTATTATTTAAATATTTATTTAAGTTTTAAAAGAAATTTAATTAAAAAAACATAATAATTAAATAAAAAAATGTGATTCATATGAATCACACTTTTTTTATCTTCCAATTGTATAGATTAAGATACCTGCCACAACACTTGCTACCATTAATATAAGCATTACCCATACAGCTATCTTTTGGGCTTTCTTATTCAAGTTATCACCACTTTCTTCTAACTAACAATAATTTATCATATTTATTTATATTTTTCAATATACTTAAATGGTGATATAATTTGAGGACAAGCTTACGTAATAAATCTAATTTAATATTTATTAGTATATTTGGCATTGGAATATTAATGGGAGTATTATTTTTATTATTTAATAGCGAAGCCTCTAAAGAAATAATTTTTTCTAATATTAATAATTATTTACAAGACATGAATCCAGTTAATGGTATTTTATACCATGTTCTGATACTATCTAGTTTATTAATTAGTAGTTTTTTAATAATTGGTATTCCATTAAGTATATTCTTTTTATTTTATAATGGATTTAGCGTAGGTTTTATCATAGCTAGTTTAACAAATATATTTAGTACTAAGGGATTAATATATGGCATAATATATGTATTAATTACTAAAGGATTATTTATCTTATTATTACTATTATTTATTAAATCTTTAATAAAGATTAGTGGTATTATACTTGATAAAGTGATTAATAAAACAAATATAAAAGAGAGAATATATTATTTAATAATAAGGTGTATTGTTATTATTGGAATAATATTATTAATTGATATATTATTATACTTTTTTGGTGTAACTATATTAAACATCTTTAATTTTTTAATAATTTAAGTTATACTTAATCTGTGATGAATTATGAAAGTTATTGTTGGTATTAGTGGAGGAGTAGATTCTGCTGTTGCAGCCCTTTTACTAAAAAAAGAAGGATATGAAGTAGAAGGTTTATTCATGCGTAATTGGGATTCTAATTTAAATAATGATATATTGGGTAATCCTAATAATATGAATGATATTTGTCCTCAAGAACAAGATTATAATGATGCTGTAGAATTATGTAAGATATTAGATATTAAATTACATAGGATAGATTTTGTTAAAGAATATTGGGATTATGTCTTTAAATATTTTTTAGATGAATTAAATGAAGGTAGGACTCCAAATCCAGATTTATTATGTAATAGATTTATTAAGTTTGATTTATTTAAAGAAGAAGCTTTAAAATTAGGAGCTGATTATATAGCTACTGGTCATTATGCTAAATTGGAACATGGAAGACTTAAAAGAGCCAAAGATCAAAATAAAGATCAAACATATTTTTTAGCAGATGTTAAAACCGAGCAATTTAAAAATGTTTTATTTCCTCTTGGGGATTTAACTAAGGATGAGGTTCGAAAGATTGCATTAGAAAATAATTTAAATGTAGCAACTAAGAAGGATTCTACGGGTATTTGTTTTATTGGGGAAAGAAATTATCAAAAGTTTGTCGAAAACTATTTGAAACCTAATCCTGGGGATATAGTTGATGTTGAAACCAATGAAGTAATAGGTAGACATAATGGATTAATGAATTATACTATTGGTCAAAGAAGAAATGTTGGTATCAGTGGTAATTTAAATAGACATTATGTATGTGGTAAGAATGTTAAGGATAATATTTTATATGTATCTTTTAAAGAAGATAATGAATATTTATTAAGTGATGAATGTATAATTGAAAAAGTTAACTTTATAAGTGATATAAGGCCAACATTTTGTACTGCAAAATTTAGATATAGAGATGTTGATCATGCTGTTGAACTAGAGTATTTAGAAGACAATACTATTCGAGTTAAATATCCATCAAAGGCTAAAGCAGTTACTCCTGGACAAGCGTGTGTACTTTATTTAGGTGAAGAATGTTTAGGATGCGGATTTATTAAGAAAGTTCGCTTAAATAATGAAGATTTATGGTATTTAAATTAAAAAAATTTGATATTTACAATAAATTACTTGCAATTATGTGTTAAGTTTTGTATAATTTATATGTAAATTAAAGAAGGTAGTGATAAGATGTCAAAGATTAATAATTTATTACAAGAAGTTGGAATTTCTAAAGTTAAATTAGCTAAGTATTTAGGAGTATCTAGACAAATGGTCTATAACTATTTAACTTTAAGTGGATTGGATAAGTGGCCAAAAGAAAAAAAAGTAATGGTATTACAATTATTAGATATTAAGGATGGCAGCGATAAAACATTAAGTAGTGTTGTAGTTGATACTGATTATATTGTAGCTGTTGAAAAAAGATTAGCTGCTGCTTTTAGAGCTAATAATAGTATTGAATCATTAATTGAATTTGATGGTTTATCAAAGGATAATAAATCTTTATTAGGGGATTTTATCTTCTTATTAAAAGAAAAATTAGAAGATGACCAAGAAAATAATTCAGTAGCATTAAGATATATGTATTATATGTTACAATCAATTGATAATATACCAGAAATTAAATATATAATGGGTTATATGGCTAAATCAAATGGCTTTATTAAACCAGATGAATATGCTTTTAATGAGGAAAAACAATTTATTTTTGAAGGAATTCTATATTCAGCATTAACCTTATATAATAATGGTGGTGCTTCAAAAAGTAAGTTGCAAGAAAGACATCAACGTTTTATTGAAGAAATAGAACAAAAAAATGAAGAAAAATTGAGTAGAACTCAAGAATTAAATACTATTAGAGTTCAAGCTTTAAGAGAATTAGGATATAAAGAAATTACCCCTCAAAATGCTTCAGAAGTATTTGAAAAAATAGCTGAGATTCAATCTCGTAAAGTATAGAGGAACTTATGAAAAAATCACTTAAAGGTATATTAATAGTTGTAATAGTTATTGCTATAGCTATTGGTGGTTATTTTCTTTTTAAAGAGAATACTTTAAAAACAGATAGTAGTGAAGTAAAGGAATTATATAGTTTTTTAGGTAGTAATGATTTAAGTATTTGTAATGGATTAATGATTTATAGTGATAAAGAGATTAATGTAGATAATTTAAGTGAACAAGATAAATTATGTATTGCCTATAGTTTAATAGATAGTGCAAAAATAAGTAATTTAAAGATTACTCCTGAAAAAAAAGAAGAAAAATGTAATGTTGCAGAAAATATAGATTTTCCAATCGATGATAAAGATGCAAATATGTGTAATATAACTAAATTTACTGCTCAAGATATAAAGGATAATTATAAAAAGATTTATAATAAAGAACTAGTTGATTTAAGTAGTTTTAATTATGATATTAGATATATTTGTAAAAGTGATGGGGATTTTTATTATTGCGGTTCTTTAGAAGAATTCACTATTACAGTGGGATCTGAACCTAGGGTGTATCGTAGTATTGAAAAAGCAGTAGAAAAAAATAATACAATTGAAATATATGATTATTTTTTAAGGGTTATTAATAAAGAGTGTTATAGTGATTATGTAACTGAAATAAAAAAAGATAAATGTACTTCTAAATTTGATGAAGGAAAAGTTAATTATAAATTTTTAAAGAAATATGGTACATATTACAAACATACATACATAAAAGATAGTAATGGAAATTATCATTGGAGTAAGAGTGAACCTGTAAAATAGGTTGACTTTTTTATTGCTTACTATATTTATATATAGTAAAATTATAATAGAGGTAATAGTATGAAGAAACATATAACTAAGAGTAATATTATGTTTTTAATAATAGGTATAATTATTGGAAGTATAGGAATAGTTATAGCTGATACAATTCATAGTAATGAAGTATTATATGATAATAGCAATAGTAGTTCATCAGCAACGGATGTTCAAGAAGCTTTAAATGATGTTTATAATACTCTTGATAAAGTTGGTTCAGGCTATTCGTTAATTGCACACGCTCCAGATAATTTAAGTACTGAATTAGTTGCAGGGTTATATAGATATCAGGGTGTACAAGATGCAAATAATAATGTAAATAATTATATTTGTTTTGGAACTACCAATAAAAACACGTGTGTTAATGATACTGATAAATATATGTATCGAATAATTGGTATAACTTCTAATGGTCAAATGAAATTAATCAAAAAAGAGGCTTTAAATACCGCCTATAGGTGGAGCGCAACAACAAATATTAACTGGCCAAATAGTGAGTTATTTGCCGGACTAAATGGTAGTTATTTTTTGACAAATACTGACTATGTACCAAGTACATGGGAAAACCGAATAGTAGTAAGTGACTGGCATTATGTAGATACAACTAATTTTAGTATAGCTACTATTGGAGATACGGAACTTAATGGACCAGCAACAAATGCTAAAATAGGTTTGATGTATGTACATGATGTTAATTATTCTATACCTAATCCAAATAATAATCAAAATGATAGTACATCATGGATATATATGTCAAAAAATGATAGTGGTGCTCCAACACCAGTTGAGAGAAGAGAGTTATTAATTACTCGGGCTAATAATGGTTTTATTAACATACTTAGTTTTGATACAGCCCATATTGCATGGACACAATACTCTAGTAATATGACTAATTTATATGCTGTTCGTCCAGTTTTCTTTTTAAACTCTAGCGAGACTATTGCAAGTGGCAGCGGTACAATTGCTGATCCATATATACTGAGTTAGACTGTGATTTGGATGGTAATGGGGTTTTAAGATGTTATTACTATGTATTAATTAGCTTAATTAAAAAGTTTTTAACTATTTAGTTAAAGACTTTTTTCTATACAGCATTGTTTATTTATGTTAAAATAATGGTGGTGATTTATTATGTTTGTTGATGAAATAAATATTAAGTTACAAGCTGGTAATGGTGGAGATGGATGCACCTCTTTTCGCCGTGAGAAATATGTTCCTATGGGTGGACCTGATGGCGGAAATGGTGGCCGTGGTGCTAGCATTATTCTGCATGTTGATAAAAGCCTTAGAACTTTAATTGATTTAAGATATCAAAAAACTATTAAAGGAAAAAAAGGAGAAAATGGTAAGGGGTCTAATAAATATGGAGCTAATGCCGAAGATATAGTAATAAATGTTCCTGCTGGAACAACTGTTTATGATGCTGATACGAATGAAGTACTAGCCGATTTAACTACTTATGATGAAGAATTTGTTGCTGCTCGTGGTGGTCGTGGTGGTAAAGGAAATAAATCTTTTGCTACTCATGATATGCCTGCTCCTAAATTTAGTGAAAATGGTGAACCAGGCGAAGAAAAAAATATTCGTTTAGAGTTAAAAGTTTTAGCTGATGTTGGATTAATTGGAATGCCAAGCGTTGGTAAAAGTACATTATTATCAATTATATCAGCTTCTAAGCCAAAGATTGCTGCCTACCATTTTACAACATTGTCACCTAATCTTGGAGTAGTTAAAATGAAAGATGGTAAGTCATATGTTATGGCTGATTTACCTGGATTAGTTGAGGGTGCAGCAACTGGGGTTGGTTTAGGTATTGAATTTTTACGTCATGCTATGCGTACTAAGGTACTTGCTCATGTAATTGATATGGGTTCTAGTGAAGGCAGAAATCCTATTGAGGATTACATAACTATTAGGAAAGAAATTGAAAACTATAACGATGCATTAAAGAATAAGAAAGAAATAATTGTTGCCAGTAAAATGGATTTGCCAGATGCTGTAGATAATTTAGCTAAGTTTGAATCTGCATATCCAGATTTAGAGGTCTATCCAATTAGTGCTATGGATAATTACGGAATTAATGAACTTGTTAATGCTTTAGGAGAATTAATATATTCTTTACCAGAAGTTAAACTATATGAAGAAAGTGATTACAAACTATATAAATTTGAAGATAACAAACCGTTTAATATTAGCAAAGATGGTGATATTTGGATAGTGAGGGGTAAAGAAGTTGAAAATTTACTTCGAATGACAAAATTTAATGAAGATGAAGGTACTTTAAGGTTTGCTAGAAAACTTAAAGGAATGGGAGTAGAAGATGAACTTACAAGACTTGGTGCTAAACCTGGTGATGAAGTTCAAATCCTGGATTATATGTTTACTTTTAAAGAATAAAATAGTATTATTTAATTAGGGTGATAATATATGTATAGTTATTTTATAGGAACTGTAACTGATAATAGTAGTAATAGTATTACATTAGAATGTAATAAGATTGGTTATTTAATATATGTACCTAATCCATTTAGTTATAAAATTGGTGATGAATATAAAGTATATGTGTATAACAAAATTAGTGAAGATGAATCAAGTTTATATGGCTTTAAGAATAAAGAAGAGTATGAATTATTTTTAAAACTTATCAGTGTTAAAGGATTAGGACCTAAACTAGCTTTACCAATATTAGCAACTGGTTCAATAGCTGGTATTATTGATGCTATTGATAGGGAAAATATATTATATTTAACTAAGTTTCCTAAAATTGGTGAAAAACTTGCTAGACAAATAATATTGGATCTAAAGGGTAAAATACATATTGAAACTAATGAAGAAATAGTTGAAGATGCAACAGAAGATTTGATTGATACTTTGGTAGCTTTAGGATATAAAACTAGTGAAATAAAGAAAGTGGTAGGTCAAGTAGATAAATCAAGTACGTTAGAAGAACAAGTAAAAGAAGCATTAAAATTATTATTAAAGTAGGTGTGATATGAAAAAGGGATTTACGTTAGTTGAATTATTAGCTGTAATAGTAATAATAGCTATAATTGCTGTTATTGGTATTGGTGGTATAGGAAGAGTTAATAAAAATATTAATGTTGAAATGTGTAATAGTACAGTTAAGATGATTGAAACTGGTGCTATGCATTATGGTGAAGATTTTAAGAATTTACTTAATACCAGTTGTGTAATTGATGGAGTTACTTATCAAAAATGTACTACTGTTAAAGTTAGTAAATTAATTGGTTTAGGTTATATAAATGTTAAAGAAGTAGAAATAAAAGATGAAAACGATGAGGTAATAGCTACTAAAAAAGAATTAGTTAATGAAACTAATGGTGAAGTATTAGATAATAAAGATGTTAATGTTTATGTAGATAATGATATAGTCTATTCTAAATTATTAAATGTAAAGTGTGAATAAAATCACACTTTTTATTTTACATTATAGGTTGATTTATGCTAAAATACATCTTATGGAGGGTATGCGATGAAAAAGCAAAAATATGTGTATTTATTTTCTGAAGGAAATAAAGATATGAGAAATTTACTTGGTGGAAAGGGTGCTAATTTAGCCGAAATGACTAATATTGGATTACCTGTTCCTCAAGGATTCACAATTACAACTGAAGCTTGTACACAATATTATGAAGATGGTAGAGAGATTAATGATGAGATTCAATCTCAAATTAATGATTATATTGTAAAAATGGAAAAAATCACCGGTAAGAAATTTGGTGATAAAGAAAATCCATTATTAGTTTCTGTTAGATCTGGTGCTAGAGCTTCAATGCCAGGTATGATGGATACTATTTTAAATCTCGGTTTGAATGAAGATGTAGTAGAAGTTATAGCTAAAAAATCTAATAATCCAAGATGGGCTTGGGATTGTTATCGAAGATTTATTCAAATGTATTCTGATGTAGTTATGGAAGTTGGTAAGAAGTACTTTGAAGAATTAATCGATAAAATGAAAGAAAAAAAACATGTTAAATTAGATGTTGAATTAACAGCTGATGATTTAAAAGAATTAGCTAGGCAATTTAAAAATGAATATAAGAAAAAAATTGGTAAGGAATTCCCTAGTGATCCTAAAGAACAATTAATGGGAGCTATTAAAGCTGTATTCCGTTCATGGGATAATCCAAGAGCAAATGTTTATCGTCGTGATAATGATATTCCTTATTCTTGGGGAACTGCTGTTAATGTTCAATCAATGGCTTTTGGTAATATGGGTGATGATTGTGGAACGGGAGTTGCATTTACTCGTGATCCAGCTACCGGGGAAAAAGGTTTATTTGGTGAATTCTTAACAAATGCTCAAGGAGAAGATGTTGTTGCTGGTGTTCGTACACCAATGAAGATTGCTGAAATGGCTGATAAATTTCCAGAAGCATTTAAACAATTTGAAGATGTATGTAAGACTTTAGAAAGTCATTATCGTGATATGCAAGATATGGAATTTACTGTTGAACATGGCCAACTTTATATGCTTCAAACAAGAAATGGTAAAAGAACTGCAAAAGCAGCCTTAAAGATTGCTTGTGATTTAGTTGATGAAGGAATGCGTACAGAAGAAGAAGCCGTTGCAATGATTGACCCACGAAATTTGGATACGTTATTGCATCCTCAATTTGATGCTAAGGCATTAAAAGATGCTAAGCCAATTGGTAAAGGTTTAGGAGCATCACCTGGAGCTGCTTGTGGTCAAATAGTATTTACAGCTGAGGATGCTGAGTTATGGGCTTCAAAAAAGAAAAAAGTTGTTTTAGTTAGACTTGAAACTTCTCCAGAAGATATCACAGGTATGAAGGTTGCTCAAGGTATTTTAACTGTTCGTGGTGGTATGACTAGCCATGCTGCAGTTGTAGCTCGTGGTATGGGTTCATGCTGTGTATCTGGCTGTGGAGATATCAAAATGAACGAAGCTAAAAAAGAATTTGAATTAGGTGGTAAAACATTCCATGAAGGAGATGTAATTTCAATTGATGGTACAACAGGTTGTATTTATGATGGAGCAATTCCAACTGTTGATGCAACAATTGCTGGTGAATTCGGTCGTGTTATGGAATGGGCTGATAAATTTAGAAAATTAGGTGTTAGAACAAACGCTGATACTCCAAAAGATACTGCTAAAGCAATAGAATTGGGAGCTGAAGGCATTGGTTTATGCCGTACAGAACATATGTTCTTTGATGAAGAAAGAATATTTAATATTAGAAAAATGATTCTTGCTGAAACTACAGAAGAAAGGGAAAAGGCTTTAAATAAATTAATACCATATCAAAAAGGTGACTTCAAAGCAATGTATAAGGAATTAAAAGGTCTACCTATGACAGTTCGTTATTTAGATCCACCTTTACATGAATTCTTACCAAAAGAAGAAGCTGATATTAAAGCTTTAGCTAAAGATATGGGTGTAACTGTTAAAAAACTAAAAGCTAAATGTGATGAATTACATGAATTTAATCCAATGATGGGACATAGAGGTTGTCGTTTAGCTGTTACTTATCCTGAAATTGCTAAGATGCAAACGAGAGCTTTAATGGAAGCTGCTATAGAAGTAAAGGAAGAAGATGGATATGATATTGTTCCTGAAATAATGATTCCTTTAGTTGGTGAAGTAAAAGAATTAAAATTTGTTAAAGATATAGTAATTGAGACTGCAGAACAAGTTAAAAAGGAAAGAAAATCAAATATGGAATATCATATTGGTACTATGATTGAAATTCCAAGAGCTGCAATTACTGCAGATGAAATTGCTAAAGAAGCAGAATTCTTCTCTTTTGGAACAAATGATTTAACACAAATGACATTTGGTTTCTCAAGAGATGATGCTGGTAAGTTCCTAGGTTCCTATTATGAAAATAAAATATATGAACAAGATCCATTTGCTAAGTTAGACCAAAAAGGTGTTGGAAAACTTGTGAAAATGGCCGCAGAATTAGGTAAATCTACAAGACCTAATATCAAGTTAGGTATTTGTGGAGAACATGGTGGAGATCCATCAAGTGTTGAATTCTGCCATGAAGTAGGATTAACTTATGTATCTTGCTCACCATTTAGGGTTCCTATTGCTAGACTTGCTGCTGCCCAAGCTGCAATAAAGGAAAGAAGGCAATAAGAATACTCTTGGAAGCCCTTTAAAATAAGGGATTTACCGAGAAATTGCTAAAAATAATCTTAACGATTATTGCATAAAAAATATTAAATTAAGGATTAAGAAGACTAAAATTGTCGTACTTAATCCTTTTTTTAGTTTAAAAATGTGTTTTCTGCGATAAAAGTTAGGAGGAACAAAAAATGCGATTGATTTATTCAAGACCAATATTAGATGATCTAAGTCAGGGTTCAAGAATAGCTTTTGCTAGACAATTTAGATTTATGTCTCAAGATGAGCTATCAGACAAGTTAGGAATAACAGGTGAAAATAAAAGAAGAACGATGACTAGATATGAGAAAGGGCAAAGAAATCCAAAAGAGGATAGAACTAAAATAATAGCTGAGATATTAAATATTAATTACAATGCTATTAAGAAATATGATTATAAAGAACCAATTGATATTGTATATACTCTTATTTGGTTAGAAGAATTAATTCCAAATTATTCTGTAGAATTAGAAAGTACAAAAAATCTAAGTAGTGAAGATGTACTAAAAATTGAAACAGCTATTGATAAGTGGAAGATAATGAAATCTAAGAGAGATAATAGAGAGATATCTTATAAGGAATATATTAATTGGAAATTAACTTATGATTTTGGAGGTGACTCCAATGACTAAGATTAAAATTAAAGATATCATTCCATTTAAAAATCATCCATTCAAAATTGAAGAAGATGATTCATTAAAAGAATTAATGGAAAGTATAGAAAAAGCTGGTTTAATAAATCCAGTCATAGTTCGAGAAAAGAATAATAAATATGAAATGATATCAGGACATAGAAGATTAAAGGCATATGAATTATTAGGTAAAGATGAAATAGAAGCTAACATAAAAGAATTATCTGATGATGAAGCCACAATAATTATGGTAGATTCTAATCTACATAGAGAAAAGATTTTACCAAGTGAAAAGGCATTTGCATATAAAATGAAATTAGATGCAATTAAACATCAAGGAAAAAAGATAGAAACTTCCGAAACTGAGGTTCGAAAGATAGAATCTGCAGATAAGATAAGTGAAGAATCTGCACAAAATGTTAGACGATATGTTAGACTCACATATTTAATACCTGAGTTATTAAAGTTAGTTGATGATACTGCTAAATATGGTAAGAATCAAATACTAACAATGGGAATAAAACCTGCTGTTGAATTATCATATTTAACTAAGGAGGAACAAAAGTTATTATATGCTGAAATAGTATATGAGGAATTGACACCTTCTCATGCACAAGCAATTAAGATAAGAGAATTATCTAAAAATAAACAATTAAATGATGAAACTTTAGAAAAAATATTAGATGAAAAAAAGGGTAATCAAAATGATAGAATATCTTTTAATAAAGATAAAATTGTAAAAGCACTCCCTTATGAAATGACTAAAAGAGATAAACGATATATAGAAGAATATATTATCAAAGCAATAGAAAACTATAGAAGTTTAGAACATGAAAGGGGTGATGACTATGATTTAGATATATAGCACCCTAGAGATCTTGTTTTACATGATATAAAATATAATTGTAAGAGGTGGAAAGGAATGAAAAAGTTGTTTATTTCATTATCCATTGTATCTCTTATTTCTGTAAGCATTTTAGTTTTTGTCTTATTAAATAATAGAAATAAGAATGATTTAACTATGAATGATGAAAACAAAAATGAAATCATAGAATCTAATAATTCTATTGAAGAAGAGGAGGAGATATTAGATGAAAGTATTACAGATAATGATGAAAGTATTAAAAGTGACAGTAATGTTATTCATAGCAATGATCTTCCTACTAATAAGAATAATAAGAAGGTCAATAATTCAAGTAACACTAATGTCATAAACAAACAAGAAAAAGTAGAAGTTGAAAAAGAGGAAATTGAAGAACCACAGCAAGAAGAAATAAAAGAAGAACCTAAACCAAAGGAAGATGTAAGAGATGATATAGTAGATACTAACAGTTTCTTTTATTCTATTCATCATGGAAAAATAGAAATGTCATCTCAAAACAAATGTCTTTCTGCTGGAGAGGAGATAGCTTTTCTAGATACAGTTGATATTAATTATTACAGATGTTATGAAGTTACCTCAACAACTGGAAAAATTCTAGGGTATTATTTAAATATCTTTTGCAACTCGGACAATTGTAATAGATATAAAAACCAAATTGATATGTCCAAATATAGATAAATATTTAAGCACCTTAACGGGTGTTTTTTAATTGTAATAATTTAAGGAGGAAAGTATGAATAAAATTAAATATTTATTGTTTGTTGTAGGTATATTATTATGCGGATTTATAACAGCACCTAATGTACATGCTGCAACATTACATCAAGAAAACACTCAATATTATTATGATAGATACTATCCAGATGGAAGTGAACACTCATGGTATTATAAGCATTATACTATGGATAATGAAGTAGCTTATTGTATTGAACCAGGAGTTGTAGAAGGAGTAAATTATCCTCAAACAAATTATTCGGCAACTGGATTACCTAATTCAATTAAAGAAAGATTATTATTAATTGGATATTATGGTTATACTTATCCTGGACACAAT